>Ga0214921_10009002_pt1 | contig 12741 bp, 11 predicted proteins | sample LL1505_MetaG_FD_177992 | JGI IMG/M metagenome (GOLD analysis project Ga0214921, IMG submission 177992) | Freshwater microbial communities from Lake Lanier, Atlanta, Georgia, United States - LL-1505 | ecosystem: Environmental > Aquatic > Freshwater > Lake | place: USA: Georgia | collected... | reverse complement strand
CTTCCCTGAAACAACGTATACCATAGAATATAGGCAGCCGATGTTGTTGTCTTACCTTGTTGACGACCTTCCATAAGAATAACTTTACGATTCTCATGGATAACTTTTACTTTGTTCTTTTGACAGTCATACAATTTGAATGACTGAAGCCCGTGATCTAGCGTGACAATCTTACAATAACTTTCAATGAAGTATATCGGATCATCAGCACATTTCAAATATTCTTCAATCTCATCTTTAGTGAAATTGAGAGGAACACCTGATGCTTTTAAATTAGCATTTCCTAGATAGGATTTTGCAGTCATCGTTTACCAATTAGTTTTTGTAATTCTGCTGTACTGCCAACAAACAATGCATTCGTTACATGCTGTGGTTGTTGTGTGTCATCTTTTTTACTCTTCAAGTCTTTTACTTTTTTACCTAAGTCTAACAAGTCTTTATTTGTATCTGACAACGTTTTAATCAACTGTCCAACAACTTCATATGCTCTTGGAGACTCACCTTCTTTAGCCAAAAAGATAATGTTCTCCATAGCAACTTTTCCTTGTTCAATGAATAGCTTTAGATTCTCTCTTGCATATTCATAGTCAGCATCAATAGATTCATCATTTGGTGCACCAGTAATATCTTTTGGTTGTTCTATTGCCACAGGAAATGCTTGTTCAACAATCTTACCCTGCACATCAAAAATATCATTCAATTTATCATCAACAGTTTTTTTCATTTAAGGTGTATATCCATTATCAGTAGTTATCGACTCAGTTACTTCAAAATCAGAATTACCCGTAAACGTTTGGGTAGATATGATTGCTTTATTAATAGCAGAACCATCATCAATAAGACTAATATCTTCTTTGACAATGTACTTGAATTTGTTGACTGGTCCAAATAAATATCCTTTAACAACAAAATCTAGTTGCCATGTTTGAAGTCTACGAGAATCAAAGTCTCCCTCATAAGAATCGTCTGAAGTTACAGACACCAACTCAATTGGAATGTCCATGTTCAAATTTAACTCTGGAACCATTTTCATTGTAACAGTAAAGTCTGGTGTGAAGAATGGTACAATTTGTTCTACAATTTGTGTGCCGTCTTCAGTATTTTTAACAAGAACGTGCAGAGAGAAATTGAAGTCATATGGTACTGGAGAATACATAAAATCAAAATCAAGCCCGCCAGTGTTCACACCTCTAGAGATTTTATGTGCGCTATTTAACTTTCTCTGTGGCGCATATGTCATGCTAGTAAATTCAAATCCAAGTCTAGGCAACGTTGCCGCAATCTCACGATTCAACGTAGGATCACCCAAAACACGTTGAACGAACTTTTGTTTTGGTCCATATTCGATAGGAACGTTTAGTGTTTGAATTTTAGTTCCCGTGTCATTATATCTGTCAACTTGAATTTCATTGAAAAAATTACCAAACATAATTACGTAACGTCTTAACGTTCCGTGGTAAAAGTCGTGTCCGAACATCATATTAGAAAGTCCTTGATAGTGAGAATGGATTTTGCTCTGAGAAGTCTAAAATATCGTCATCAATAATCTTCTGACCAATCTCTTCATTGTCTGCTGAAACTTCTGTAGCAACAACAACGTCTGCTTCGTTAATGATAAATGTTCCGTCTTCGAGTAAGAATAAGAAATTATCTTCGACAAGCATTTTTTCATTGTTGACAGTTGACATGCTATATTGAGTTTCAATATTATCAATGTCGGCAACTTCAGTATCAAGACGTTCGCTAGAGTATTCGTATCTATCACAACGCATTTCGTATGTGTATAGTCTTCCTAATTGAAAGAAGTTCTCAATGTTCTCTGTGAATTTAATTTCGTACATGTATCCAAGCATAGGAATCCAAATCAAGTCTCCCTCTCTAGGTCTTAGAATGTCTGCATAATCGTATAGCTGTTCATCTAGTAGATATTCACCATCTTCATTTTTAAAATTATATCCATACTCTGTAACAAATGATGCCTTCAATGATTGTGTGAATCTCTTCTGTGCGACAACGAATGTAATTGATTCGTCAATTTGCAAACCAAATTTAGAAAGAAAGTCTTCTTGCCCTTGAAATCCATCAAAACTCTTGATATACAATTCTAACTCAAGTGCATCATCAAAAAGCATAGATGCATCTTCACCGTAAATCTTATCTAAGTTTACGTGTGTTCTTGGAAGATAATAACCATCTACACCATAAATCTTGATAGATTCAATGACTAAATCTTCAACAAGATTTTGTTCCTGTTTGACGGGAGTGTATTGATTAAAATGACGATTACGTGCCATGATTAGCCTAGCATATCTGTAACAGGCAATGAGTATGAACTAATCATATCTGATTCCATAGTTTGAATTTCTTCAACTGCTTCATCCCAGATTTTCTGCCCGTTAAATGAAACTCCTCCTGGCATAGAAATGCCTTCGAATTTTTTCAAGTTTTCACCCCATTGTTTTTTAATTAATGCTGTACAATATCTTTGAAGCCATCTGTCGCTATACATGTCTGTGTATACATCTGGATCGATTTTCTGATATGCTTCAATGAGCATGTATTCGCCTAGCACAATCTTTTCGCCCCAAGCAATGTCTACATATAGCTTGTTTGAATGTCTCTGAAATCTGATACCTTGTTTACCAACGAACAATTCTTCAGCTAAAGCAACGTTCTGAAGTGCCATGTAATATGGTGCAAATGGACCAGTATTAAAAGCAAACAAATCGTTTAACGCAATCTGATATCTCAAATTGAATAGATTGTTTGTAGAGTAACTGTTACCAATTGGAAGAATATTGGTGATACCGATGACAGAATCTTCAATTGAAAGATACTTGTTATCAATATCTTCTTGCGTAACTTGTCGTGCTAGATACACCTTCTCTGTTGCGTCATAGTGATAATCATAGTAATATGAGAATGCAATTTCAATGCAATCTTCAACCTGTTCATCAGCAACGTTTATTTCCAACAGAGGCGCACCCAATCGTCTGAGGCAGAATTCTCTAAACTCATCTCTGGATGCTGGTTTGCTTGTACTCATTTAATGTGCCCCTTAAAATGTCTTTACTCTATTTATCATTACCAAATATTGCATTTCAAGTTTGCTTGATTTTGTCTGCTAAATAATGTATAATATTATAAACGAGGTGATATACATGGAAAGACTAGAAGGTTTTGTTAAAAAAGGTTGGGGTCACGAATTGATTTGGGCTACCAACGATAAGTATTGCGGCAAATTGATGAAGTTCAATAAAGGCGCAAAATTCAGTATGCACTTCCATGCTGAGAAAGATGAGTCTTGGTATGTGTTAGATGGTTTATTTATGATTAAATTCATTGAGACTAAAGACGCAAGTTTGCATGAGGTGACGCTGAAAGCAGGAGAAGTTTGGCGCAATCGTCCTCTACAACCACATCAAGTTATTTGCCTAGAAGAAGGCACAATCATAGAAGTCTCCACACCAGATAGTGTTCAAGATAATTATCGTGTTCTGCCTGGAGACAGTCAGCAGAACAAAGGACAATAATGATACTGGTTACTGGAGGATTTGGATTCATTGGTTCAAATTTAATTAAAGCATTAAATGCAAGAGGCATAACAGAAATCGTAGTTGTCGATGACTTAACTGACGGCAACAAGATGATGAATCTAAACGGTGCAACGTTTGGTGATTACTATGATGCTGATTCATTCTTTGATACATTCTCTGATTGGGATAGTGTTAAGATGATTTTCCATGAGGGTGCAATCTCTTCTACTAGAGAATTAAATGGCACTTTGTTGATGAAGAGAAATTTTGATTTCTCAGGTAAAATTCTACAAAAAGCATTTCAGCATAAGATACCATTTCAATATGCATCTAGTGCAAGTGTATATGGACAAATGCCTCATAATTTTTTGATTGCTGAAAATATGCCAATGCAACCTCAGACGCCATATGCATTCACTAAATACTTGTTCGACAAAAAGATCATCAAGTTAATGGGGTCTGAACACTTCGATAAGTTTGAATTTAATATCCAAGGTCTTAGATACTTTAATGTATATGGCAACAATGAATTGCACAAAGGTGACCAAGCAAGTCCAATCACTAAGTTTACTAAGCAAGCAAGAGAGACTGGAAAGATAAGAATCTTTTCTGGTTCAGAAACTATGTTTAGAGATTTTGTTTGTGTAGATGATGTTGTTCAAGCAAAGTTAGATTTAGCATTCAATAAAATGAGTAGCGGTATTTTTAACATAGGCACTGGACATGCGGAGTCTTTTGCTAGAGTTGCAGAAATCATTGCACACAGAGAGAATGCTAGAATTGAAGTTATACCTTTTCCTAAAGAGTATGGCAATAATTATCAACATTGGACTTGTGCAGATTTAACTAAGTTGAGAGAAGTCGGAATTCAAACGAAATTCAGAAGTATAAATGAATATTATCAAATTGCATAGGAGTTATAATGGGAAGATTTTCAATAGATAGAAGTATGAACGTTGGTGGACAACCACCATCGCCTACTATGCCACAAACGCAACCGTATGGACAACAAAACTATGGTTCACCGTATAGTCAGCAATATAGCCAGCAAATGCCTCAGCAACAGCAAAGCATGATGCAACAACAACAACAGCAAAACTGGCCAACATTCTTTCCTAAAGAAACAATTGGCATTGACAGAGGTGCAATTTTAAATGATACTAAACCAATTATCAATGCATCTGATATAGAAATACTTCCTGGTGCGCTAGATGCAATTCGCACAATTCGTTTGAAAGGATATAAACTTGTTATATTCTTTAATGAGCCTTTAATCAGTCAAGGCAAGTTGACTACTCAAGCCGTAGATGCTAATGTTCAGCAGTTGATGAATTATTTTGGGCAAGCTGGAATCTTTTCAATTGATGGATTGTTATATTCAACATCTAACATGAAAGAAGATTTATTTGCAATGCCGAACAATGGTATGATGAAACGTGCTGAGAATGAAATGAAAGTTGCATTCAAGGGTGGTTACTTTGTGGGTAACAAGTTATATAATTTGAAAGCTGGTGACTCTGTACATGCAAAACCTATTCTAATTAAATCTCCTGGTTATGAAAGTGAAGAGATTAAACTAGATACGTTTGCAAATAAAGAGTTAAAGAATAAAACAAAGACTTTCAACTCTCTACTAGATTTTGCTAATTCTCTTGTATAACAAAAAAGCCCCAAAAGGGGCTTTTTTTATTCTTCAGTAACCGTTTCTGGTTCAACTTCTTCAGCTTCAACTTTCTCTTTTGGATCATCAATTGTCTTTTCGACAAGAACACCCAATTCAGGCAAGTAGATATATTTCAGTTTAGAATTGTAGATTGTCATCAATGCATCTTGTAGTGTCTCAACTAAAGGATGACCAGCAAGATTGAATGATGTGTTAAAGATAACTGGAACACCAGTAATGTCTTTGTATGCTTTAATCAATTCATAGTAGTGCTTGTTATTCTCTTCAGAAACAGTCTGCACACGACATGTATCATCAACGTGTGTCACGCAAGGAATCTCACTCACTTTGTCTGCGGCAACATTAACTGCATACATCATAAATGGAGACTCTTCAAGCCCTGCCATGTCAAACCAATCGTTTGCATCTTCTAACAAGACAGAGCCTGCAAATGGTCTAAACCACTCACGACCTTTGACAAGATTAACTTTGTCTTTACCCTCAGGGTCTCTTGCATCATAAAGAATAGAACGATTGCCCAATGCACGAGGACCAGCTTCAGAACGTCCTTGGAAGATTGTAACAATATTTCTATCGGCAATCAATTGTGCAACTTCTTCTTTTGTAGTGGGAGTTACTTTGATAGCTTCTTTATTTGCATCTAGAATATACTGAAGCAATTCTTTTGAATATTCAGGTCCGTAATAGATACTTTTCTGTGGGCGAACTGTGCTGTCGTTTTGTGATTGGTGCCAAGAAAGTTTCGCAACACCAATTGCAGTACCTGCATCATTTGCGACTGGTTCTACATAAATGTTTAGATATGGAAAACGTTTCTTTAGATAATAATTTGCAACGCAATTTAAACCATAACCACCAGCAATAACAATATTTTTCGTATTAGTGATTTGAACTGCATAATCAATGTAATCACCAATCAATTCTTGTGTGTCATTTTGAATGTGCCAAGCAAGATTCTTTTCAACAGTTGTTAATGCTTCAGGATTTTTATGCCATTCTCTAGGATCAGTATATTGTCTTAGATATGGAAATCTTCCTTGGTCAATGTAAGCACCCGCTGGATATGAAGGAATGAAAACATCTTTTGATCCTCTGTTACCATTAAACAACCTAGGAATATTATCATCATACTTACCATATGGTGCAAGTCCCATTGTCTTACCTGCTTCAATAAAACCGAATCCCAAATAATGAGAAACTGCTTCATATGCTTTTGTGATAGTTGTTGCGCCACCATCGAAATCAAATACGTTAGTTACAGCTTTTGGGCCAACATTGCTACCATAAACTTTTTTCACTAAAGCAAATTTTGATGGATATTCACAATGCCAAATAGATTCTGTTTCATATCCTTCGGCAGTAATAGTTTCATCCTTCTCATCCAATTTTTCTTTTTTGAGTGATCCGGCGCCATCTACAATAATTGCGACTGCTGTTTCAAATCCAGAATTGTAAAATGCTGAAGCCGCATGTCCTAAGTGATGTTCATTACCGAGTTTTTGCACTTTTACATTAGGATAGAATTTACGAACAAGTGCAGTATATGCATCTTCACCAGTCCAAGGAAGTTTATGTTCTTCTTGCCCAGTACCAGCAACAACAAGTTCATCAACGTGCCATTTTTGCATAATGTCTAACATGCCTCTGAAAGGATTTCCGTCATACTTAGAACGACTCAACCTTTCTTCTTCAACATAGTATACGACTTCACCATCAACTAGTAACGCCGCAGAACCATTGTGTCCAGGATTTATACCTAAAATATTATAACTCATATTATTTTCCTACCTTTTTCTCTATATCTTTAACAATTGAAATAAACAAATCATCTACATCTTTATCAGACAAGTCCATGCACTTATCATTGTATCTATCTGCTAAGTGTGAATCTAAACCAGAAATACGAATTGGAGAATATTTCTTTTCAATTCCAGGTCTTTCGTAAATATTGAACCACTCTGGATATGACACATTCTTTGCAAATGTGGATCCAATGAAAACAGTTCCTGGTTTATCAAATGCTTTTGCCATGTGTTGACCAACAGAATCACAACCAACAAAATAGTCAGCCGCTTCAATCACAGCAGACCACATTCTTAAATCTAACTCAGGTTTGAACGTGAAGTTGTCATCTGGTTGGTGAAATGGTTTCTCTGCAAACAAAATGAGATTATACTTTGTTGAGAGTTTTCTAACTAGACGCAAGTATGCGTGTGAATCAAGACCCCTAGAAGAGTCATCAATAATATCAGCACGATCAACTCTTGCACTTCTACCATAAGGTTGAATGATGAGTGTCTTGTCTTTTTTCTGTTGCATTTTTACGTCTGCAATCAGATTAGCCGCATTCTTTTCTTCTGCTTTGCTAGTGTACAACTTGAGTGGAGGTAAATCAGAATGGTCATGTGTGCCATTAATTTCAATGTCGAACGCTTCCGATAGAGATACTTTTTGATTATAGTACTCAGGGATTTTGTATGGTTCTGGACTGATTGATTTGTCTGCGCCTTTAATGACTAGATCAAAGACACCTTTTGTGTCTGCACTAAATGTAATGTCTTGAAGCAGTTGATTGCCCCAATAAAGATTATCCCATCCATGGACAATAATTTTTATATCATCTTCTGGTTTTTTGTTTCTAACTAATTTTTCAAGTGCTGGTAGTGCCGCAATCGCTCTTCCTGCACCACCGTCAATATAAATTACTTTTTTCATATTATCTCATAATCCTTTCAAGATGAATAGTGTTTCTTCACATCAAACACTATACTATATATAACTCAATTTGTCAAGTTTTTTTAATATTTTTTATGTTGGCCAAGCTAATGTTGGTAACTCAGATTCAATTTCAGAAAAATTTACAATCTTTTCTCTTTTACCGTCAGTTACGTCATCGATGATTTGGTACAATGCATTCCAAGTACTATCTCTAGCAGTAGCGGCATATGTACCCTCATTCTTATATTTTGTTACTGACGAACTTATATATGTCGTTGCAGAATTGATATTTTCATATCCTCTTGTTTGTGCAAATGCATCCAATCTTTTTTGTGTTTCTATCTCAAGATATGGAAGCATAGGCAAATCAAGAACACCATCAATGTATGTATATTCAAATGCCCTAGCTTCAACAAAATCTGATGGAGAAGAAACCCATTGCTGAGGTCCTTCATATCCATCAAACGCTGTCGCTATAACACGATTATTCTCTACGATAAGTTTCACTTTTTTATCCTACGTTAAAGAATGTGTCTTGTTTAACATACATCAAACAACAAGTCAATCCAGATGCAGATGGACATGCATTACCATTTGCATAGAATCCACCACCACCAGACACAGTACATCTAAATGGAACTAAGTCAAAATATGCAATGTGAATACTATTTTGGGTATTTAAAAATCCACCAGAACCTCTAGTCTGTCTTGAGTATACAATTGGATAGCAAACACCATCAACGTTGAAAAGACAGCACTGGCATGTTGTTGGTAAAAATTTGAATCCTGCCTTTTTAGTATCATCTGTTGCGCTATATGCAAGACCGTAACAGCAACGTGCAGTACGGCAACAGCACAAACCAATATCCATAAGATATTGAGTATTCCAGTATACTTTAGCACCGACCTGTTGCACCCAATTATTTAAGCACCATCCAGAATTTACACTTTCCATATAATCGTACCACATACAATTAGGACCAGACTGGTTGCATGTTCTTATTGTTGGACTATAATCGGCTATACTTTTTCTAGTATAGCAATTACATCCTTCACAAGAACCATCACAAGAGAAACATTGGCAATGATTTCCACATTGATATGGGAAATCGTTCAAAGTCATAGCACATTGGAATGTGTTGTTAGCGGCCGCAGTAGTGTAATGGTGATTTCCAAAACCTACGCATCCGCCAACTGATGGACAGCAATAACGTAAAGGTGTTTGACAACACGGAAACTGAGAGCCAACACAATTAACACGTAGTTGCTGTCTATCGAATCCATCACATCGCACCAACTGTTCAATACAGAAAAGACATGCCACTCCATATCTACCATCATATCCACATACACAACAACGCATGACGTTACATGCAGGACAGCATGGTGAGCAAGGAACAGTAGCACCTGAAGGGAAACACTCACATCCACCGTTCCAACAGAACGGACCATCTAAACACAAATCACGGTGAGGCGTTATAACATAACAGAAATTATATAATGTTGTGTCTTGATTTGCTGATGGAGGAACATAAACTCCGTTGAAATGTTTTGGAGAAAAACAACCCGAATAAATGTGTTGAGCAAAAGAAATACCTACAGTATTTGCAAAACCAGGATTACAATTGTAAAAGAATCCATCAACTTGAGGTCCTAATCTACCGTAGTAGCTCGCCTGATCGTTGAATTGATACACACAAGCATCACCAAAGTCTTTAGCACAGTATTGACTTTGATCTGAACGCATTGGCTGTGCGCCAGTTGGCGCAATACTTGTATAGCGTGTTAAACAGCAGACAAGCGAACAATCTGCGCCACCACCTTTGAAACATGCGGCCATTGGTGGCATGTTAGGGAATGCGGCAAATGAATATATCGAATTCGATGATCCGTATAGATTTATCGTCTTCAAGCCAGCAATGTCAGAAATAAATGGATACATTGTCATGTACAATCCGCCAGGAGAAGATGTACCGTTGCAACAATTGTCAACGCAACAACCACATCTACCAGAACAGTATTGGCACCAATAACTGGCTGGCTCAAAGCCAGCGTTATCTGCAAATGGCTGTTGATGATACATAGAATCTAAACAACATATGAATGATCCAACAACGCCATTTGTATTGAGTAATGTTGTGTGTCCAACTTGACCAAATGCATTTTGACAGCCGTAGTAACCGCCTGTTTGTTCTCTTGACATTCCAGCCGCAAGATAACAACTGTTACATCCATCACAATGTGCGTAATAGCAACAAAGTGTAATCTTTGGCGGTAAAGATCCAGCCAAAACAAGTTTATTTCCAATTATCTTAGCATTCGATAAAGTAAAGTTTGTCCAAGAAGATGAAGTTCCACCCAAAACGGAACATGCGATTTCTGAACCTTGCATTGTGTTATTTGCTTGAGCACCATAGCACCAAACATTCACACCAGCAGAACTAGAGAAATATCCACAGGCATATGGTAGTTGTTCGACCGTACCTCTTAAATTACAGCAGTTATAGTAGTAAGTACCACATCTAGCAGGACCAACTACACCACAAGTACATTGTCCAAATGGACCGATCGGACCACCATACATCATCGCATATGATCTCCAACCAACAAGGAATGCTTTAGAATCTGTTTGGTCTGATGGATTCTTGTAAATCAATGTGTGGGATGTTGCGGCTGAATTAACACCCATTCGCAAAGTCATATAGTTAGAAGTTTCAAATCCAGGTATATGAGGAGAGTACATACAATATACACCCGTACCTGATCCGTGTCCTTGGAAATAATCTTCCATACACGTTCCAAAAGTATATGAAGTTACAGCAGGTAATGATCTACATGCTTGGCAACAAGTTGTTGGTGTGAAACAGCAAACGTTAGTTGGTTGGCAGTTGACAAAGTTGTCACAGCTAACTCGAACACAATCTCCGACTTTACCAAATGAGAACATCAGAGCATATTGGCCAGGACACTGGCAACAGAGTTGATTACATAATCCTAGTGTACTCTGATATCCATCAGTACGCATCGGGCTGACACCAGCAAAGTATTCATCACAGAATGCAATCGTGTAGAATGGTAATGGAACATCTGGAAAGTGAGTCCATGATGCAGTATTTGGTTGACTGTTAGCAAACAGACAAACTCTAGAGTGTCCTGTTTTGAAGAACGCTGGAGTGCAACATCCACCAAAACCAGTTCCGCAATCAGAAATAATCCAACCTGTGTAAACGTAGTTGCAACATGCAAAACTACTCATACCATATCTAACAGTAAATTGACAGCAACAATTTCCACAAACTTGTTGGAAAATACATGCTGGAATGCAATAACTCAAACGATTAAATGTAGCCGCATTATCTGTTGTGTAATACAAACTACAATTAATTGTAAGTCCTGAAGTGTTTGCCGTTGTTCTATCTAAAGAACAGCAATAACAATTTTTGAAACATGCAATACCACTACTTTGATTCCAGAATCCTGGAGAGATTAGTGTGAATCGGCAATCTGCATGAGTAATAACATTGTAGTTACACTTTGAGAATTTACCGATGTATTCAACTTCAGTATTTGAAAGCTGACATCCATTTGCAATTGTCATTGGACAAATTCTTTGACCAGAACAATGGTAATAATTTGATAAAGGTAAATTTGAATTATTTGCAGAGTAACCACCACGGGCCACAACTTCAGTTTTAAGAAGTTTTATTGCATTTACTGCTTGTGTGGCGGTTGGATTTGAACAGATGCAAGAATTATAACATAAATCCGCACATTCGAAAAGATAATACAAACATGATCTTTGTCTAAAACTACCCAAAGTGTTAATTTGATCGATGAAATATGTATTTCCAGATGCAATTTGTGCAGTCAAACATGTAACACCATATGTACTTGAGTACCAACAAGAGAAATTACAACTTGTATAGTTTAAGCAACATGCACCTTTGTTAACAACTTCATTAATAGCGCAAACAGAATTAGTATATGTATTTGCACCTGCGGCTGTACCCCAAGCACAACAATTCAACGCTGGAGTACACATGACACATGCAATATCTCTATTGAGAGTTTCTAAGAATACTGTATTTGCAAAAGCAGTATCAAGCATACAGCAAGTTAAGTAGCCAAATGCAGTACCATCAGACAACCAATAAGCAGGACGACCAGGAGTTCCTAATGCTTCTTGTTTAGATTGTGCTGTTCCGATAAAACAATTTCTAACATTACAATTACAAGATAACATTTTTGCAATGTCAGTATTTGATGATGTAGCCTGTGACAAGAAAGATGTGCAAGAACTAAAAGCGCAGGCCAACATGCATGGTGTGTTACCTAAATGGGTGAACGCATCAGTAGCAGATTGATTTCCAAACCCCATCATATAGTTGTAATAGCAACTAGAAGCCAACATGTTATTACGTGATGTTGGTGTTTGATAAAATATACACGCACCAACAGGATTTGCAAACAATGCAGTCATTGCATTATTAGAACGCACCGCAGTAAATGATGCAGTATTAGATTGTCCTAATGCACATGAATATTGTGGAGAACTTAGCACCTGTGTTACATCGGCTAATCGTCCAGCATCGGATAGCAATGTGTCGAGGCAGGAAGGTGTTGTATTCCCTGTCGCTATTGCATTTAAAACTCGTATACCTCTTACCACTGGCATGGTGTTCTCCCCTTGATTATTTCTAGTATTCTATTTATAGTCATCTATTTATACCTTCTGAACATGAATTTTCCACTTGCAAACTTGTGCGTAGCAGGTTCCACATATTTGCGGAGAACATTGCCCAC
>Ga0214921_10009001_pt1 | contig 12742 bp, 13 predicted proteins | sample LL1505_MetaG_FD_177992 | JGI IMG/M metagenome (GOLD analysis project Ga0214921, IMG submission 177992) | Freshwater microbial communities from Lake Lanier, Atlanta, Georgia, United States - LL-1505 | ecosystem: Environmental > Aquatic > Freshwater > Lake | place: USA: Georgia | collected... | reverse complement strand
GATGCATAAAGGTAAAGCAAAATCTCCACGTAAAGAGGTAATTGATGAAACCGAAGATGAGGAATATATTGAAGATGCTGAAGGACGTCAAGATAATGGACAAAAAATCCCTTCTATTTTAGCAAACTATAATAATATATCAGCTGAAAAAAGAAGAGAGATAGGACAAGGTTTAGAAACTAGAAAACAAGATTTTAAAATTGATAAAGAAACAGCAGTAAAAATTAAAGAAAAAGCAGACCAATACTATGATGAATATGGTACTTTAGAAGATACGTTGAGTAAATTTGAAAATGAAGATGAAAAAGAATTAGCAAGACAACATTTAACAGACGCATACGGAATATAATCATGAACAAAGAACTCTTAATAGAAACTAGACAATTCACACCTAAACCAGTTCGCTTAATTGAAGGAATGGGTAATGGCGGTAATGTATTTGTTGAAGGTATTTTAGCTACTGTTGAAGTAAAAAATGGTAACGGAAGATACTATAAAAAAGAGTTATGGGATCGTGAAATTGAAAATTTTCAAAATAAAATTAAACAAAAATCTACAGAAACTGTAGGTGAACTAGACCACCCCGATTCTCAAGTAATTAATTTAAAAAATGCATCTCATGCCGTTCGTGATTTATGGTGGGTTGGAGATGAAATCCATGGCAAAGTAGAAATATTTTGTGACATGGGAGATAAAGGCACTACATCAGGTCGTATTGCGGGAGCATTAGTTAAAAATGGTTTAGTTATTGGTATTTCTTCTCGTGGAATGGGCTCATTAAAACAAATGGGTGAAGTAATGGAGGTACAAGATGATTTTGAACTATTAACATGGGATTTAGTTTCAAATCCTTCAAATCCAGATTCATGGATGAAAAATGGTGCATTAAATGAATCACGTACTACATTTTTAGACCCATATTCAAAAACTAACTCAATTATTACCGAAATTCTTTGCGCAAAAGGAACTTGTCCTTTATTTTAAACCGCGACTTTAATAATCTTATACATACGTATACTAGAATATACCATCCCCCTCAACATATATGGTATTAATTAAATGAATATCTATTACGTTTTTTAAATAAACGTACTTTCCCAACAAAATTAAATTTAGGAAAAAAATGGCAACAAACAGAGCAATGCTTAAAGAAGCAATCGCTGACGCTAAAGCTGTAAAAGAAACAGCAATAGCAAACGCAAAAGCAGCCTTAGAAGAAGCCTTCACACCTCAACTTAAGTCAATGTTATCAATGAAACTTCAAGAAATGGAAGTAGAAGAGGATGATTATGTAACAGATAAAACTGAACATGATGATAAACCTTATTCAACTAAAAAAGCAGCAGATGTCGCAGGATATCTTGAAGAAGAAGATACAATGATGGAAGTTGATTTAGAAGAGCTTTTGGCTGAATTAGGAAAAGAGGACGAAGTAGAAGAAGGACTTTACGAAGCTGAAGAAACTGAAGAAGAAGAAAATTCTGAAGAAGAAGAAACAGAAGATGAAGGCGAACCAATCGACCTTGAAGACATGACAGATGAAGATCTAAAATCAATGATTGAAGATGTAATCGCGGACATGATTAAATCAGGTGAACTTGAAGCTGGTCACGAAGGTGAAGAAGAAGAAGGAGAATCTGAAGAAGTAGAAGTAGAAGACAAAGAAGATGTAGATTTAGCAGAATTGTTAAGAGAAATCGAAGAAATGGAAGGTGGTTATGGAATAGAAGAAGATTCAATACCAGAAGGAAAAATTCCATCTAAAGAAGAATTAGAAAATAAATTAAAGACTTTAACACCTGAAGAAGAAAAAATGCTATTTAAAGCTATTCAAGACGTAAATGCTTCAACATTATCAGAAGAAGAAAACGGAGCAGAAAAAGAAATTGAAACTGTAAAACAAAAAGTAGCAAGAATTGCACAAACAGTTGGTTTATCAACTTCAGTCCTTGGGACAATTTCATTCATAGCTGGCGTTATTAATGATTCAGGAGCTGCTAAAGCTGCAAAAATGGCACAAACCATACCTATGAATGCGCTTGCAGCAGTAGGAGGTTTATCAATTCTTATGGGTTTAGCTACGGCAATGTACGGATATCTTAATAAAAAGATGGAAGAATCAATGCATGATGAACTTAAAGAAGCTTATTCTACTATTAAAACTTTAAAGTCTGAATTAAACGAGATCAATTTGTTAAATGCTAAATTGCTTTACACAAACAAAATCTTCAAGTCTAAAACTTTAAATGAAAATCAAAAAGTAAAAGTGTTAAGTTCTTTTGACAAAGCTAAAAACGTAGGTGAAGTAAAAATGGTATTTGAAACATTAAATGAGGGAATCAAAGTTTCAAAAAATACTATTAACGAAAACCTAGGTAGAGCTTCAAAAGGAACAATGGCACCTAACGTTAAAAAACCAATCGTAGAGTCAAACGAGGCATTTTTAAGAATGCAAAAATTGGCTGGAATTATTTAAATTATAAATTAAAAACAAAAAACAAAACAATGTCAACAATTAATTCATTACTCGAAAGTTCTGCTTCCGGATGGAAAAACATGCAGAACGATGCCGCTAGAATGGCATCAAAATGGGGTAAAACAGGTCTCTTAGAGGGACTTGGTAGCGAAGTTAACAAAAATAACATGGCTATGATCCTCGAAAACCAAGCAAAACAGTTAGTAACTGAGCAATCATCAACAAATGTTGGTGGAGGTTCATTCTCACCATCCCCAGGACAAGGTGAGCAATGGGCTGGTGTAGCTCTTCCATTGGTACGTAAAGTATTTGGTTCTTTATCAACTAAAGAATTCATGTCTGTACAACCAATGAACCTACCTTCAGGTCTTGTATTCTTTTTAGATTTCCAATATGGAGATTCAGGAGGAGCAAATGGTAAAGCAGCACCAAATGGTCCTTTTGGCCCTTCTGGAAATGCTTATGCTGCAACTTCATCTTTATATGGTGAAACTAACCCAGCAAATGCAGGAGATCCTACAAACGGTTTATATGGTGCAGGTCGATTTGCATATTCAATCAACCAATTCTCCGCATCTTTACAAGTATCTCGTTCAGCTGCTCTTTGGAGTGATGTTGATTATGATACTACATTATCTGCATCAATTGTAGCTGGTAATCTTTCAGCTGTAACTTATTTTGTAGGTACTGGTACAAACGCTACACGTCCTGACTTTAAAGGTGTTCGTGCATTCGTTCCAGCTTCTGGATCAGCAACTTCCCCAGCAACTGAGACTTATACTCGTTTATTACCTCAGTACACTGCTACTAATGGTTCATCAACTATTACCTTTATTTTCTCTGGTTCTGCAACAGGAACTTTTGCAGGAGCATCCGTACCAGGTACAGGATCAGGAGTAACTGCAAATCAATTATTTTACAATGTACAACCAGTTGATAACAACCGTGGTGACTTTGAAGATAAATCAGGAGCAGGATATGCAAATGCTGAATCTACAGCAGCAGATAACTTAGCTATTCCAGAAATCAATATCCAAATGAAATCTGAAGCTATTGTTGCTAAAACTCGTAAGTTAAAAGCACAATGGACACCAGAATTTGCACAGGATTTGAACGCATATCAATCATTGGATGCTGAAGCTGAATTAACATCAATCATGTCTGAATATATTGCTCTAGAAATAGATCTTGAAAACTTAGATATGATTATGAATGATGCATCAGCAGCAGATGAGTACTGGTCAGCTAAAAACAATAATGGTTTAAATGCTGCAAAAACATCTTGGGATACTACAGCTAACTTCTACAACACACAAGGTGAATGGTTCCAAACTTTAGGTACTAAATTCCAAAAAGTAAGTAATAAGATCCACCAAAAGACTCTTAGAGGTGGTGCTAATTTCTTAGTATGCTCTCCAGCAGTAGCAACTATTATTGAATCAATCCCTGGATTTGCTTCATCTTCAGATGGAGAAGCAACTAAGAGCTCATATGCTTTTGGTATCCAAAAATCAGGTCAATTTAACAGCCGTTACACAGTTTACAAAAACCCTTACATGATAGAAAACGTTGTTTTGATGGGTTATAGAGGAGCTCAATTCCTTGAAACTGGTGCTGTATTTGCTCCATATGTACCGTTAATTATGACACCTCTTGTGTACGATCCAGTAACATTTACTCCACGTAAAGGTTTATTGACTCGTTACGCTAAGAAAATGATCCGTCCGGAATTTTTCGGTCGTGTATTCATTAATGATTTAGCTAGCGTTTAATAGCAAATAAAACAAGTAATAAAGAGCCGAACGAAAGTTCGGCTTTTTTAGTCTTTTATTAATATTTATTAACAAATATAGTTATATGAATGATTTTAACCGAACACCAGAAGCAAAAAAGGTTTTTCAAGAAAAAAGAAAACCAAAAGGTCCAATTAGATTTAACATCCAATTAAACGAAGAACAAAAACGTGCTAAAGAACAAATTCTTTACAACACTGTAACTGTTTTAAAAGGTAAAGCTGGATCTGGTAAATCGCTATTAGCAGCAAATATTGCTTTAGATTTACTTTTTAGTAGAGAAATTGAAAAAATAATCATTACTCGCCCAACAGTAGTAGCAGGACAAGATATTGGATTCTTACCAGGAGATGTAAACGAAAAATTAGCTCCATTCACTGCTCCTGTATATGAAAATATGCATCGCTTATACAATAAAGAAAAAATTGAAAAATGTATAGCGGATGGTGAAATTGAAATTGTTCCTGTATCATTTATGCGTGGTAGAAATTTTACAAATTGTTTAGTTGTAATTGATGAAGCTCAAAACTTAACAGATACACAAATGGAACTTTTATTAACTCGCATATGCCATGGTTCAAAAATGGTATTTTGTGGTGATGGTGCTCAAATTGACTTAAAAGATCGTAAAACTTCTGGATTTGATGTTGTATGTAAACATATGAAAGATGTACCTGGATTTGAGGTAATTACCTTAGAAAAAAACCATAGACACGAAATTGTAGAATATATTTTAGACATATATAAAAACCTTAGAGCATAGAATTAAGATTAAAGTTTTTGTCAATATTTATAACAAAAATATCAAATGTCAACTACTTTAACACCTACAACATTTAAAGTAACTATCTCAGAAGAGCAAATAGTTAAAAATAAAACTATCCAAAACGATAGTGTATACTCTATCTCTAACGTAACTAATGTTGATAGAAGAACATTAACTTGCCCTCAAACTACATCTATTACTTTATTTAATTTAGACGGCCCTAACCCAGGAGCGGGTACATTTCCTTCAAGTAGTTTAAAATATGCTCGTATTACAAATTTAGATAATACAAATAATATTGCTTTAACAATAAGCGGTTCAACAACTTCATTTACCCAAGAGGTATTACCTCAATCAAGTATATTTGTTATAAGCTCAAATGTTACCTCAAGTAAATTTAATGGTACTTTTGGAGACGATATCAATTACATTCAAGCATACGCTATAAGCGGTAGTATTGATGTAGAATATACACTAGTAAACTCTTAAAAACATGGCAAATATTCCCATATGGAACGGAAGTTCTACATTTACCCCCGGAGAAACACCATTTGGTTTTTATGATAACGATCTCCAATTTCAAGTAGATATTGATAAATTTGCTGTATTTGCTTCTCGTCGATTAGGATATCCAATAGTTGAAATTGAATTACAAGATTTAAATTTTTATGCTGCATTTGAGGAAGCAATTACCACATACGGAAATGAAATATATGCTTATCAAGTAGCTGAAAATTTACTTACTTTACAAGGAGCTCCAACAAATTCATCACCTGGTAATAATGAATTAGTTCAAGAAAATTTATCTAATGTTATTTTACTTTCAAACCAATATGGAACGGAAGCGGGAGTTGGAGGAACTGTTTCTTGGCATACAGGATCAATTTCATTAACTGCTGGAGTACAAAATTACGATATGAAATCTTGGGCAACGTCCCAAAATATTCAAGGTGGTATTGAAATTAAACGCATTTTTTACGAAAATACACCAGCCATTACCAGATATTTTGACCCGTATGCGGGTGCAGGAGCTGGAATGATGAGCATGATGGATAGTATGGGATTTGGAGGATATTCTCCTGCAATGAACTTTATGTTAATGCCTTTAAGTTATGACATACAAAAATTTCAAATGATTGAATTTAATGATCAAATCAGAAAATCTCAATATTCTTTTGAATTAGTAAACAATATGTTAAGAATATTTCCTATTCCAAATGGAGGTGTATCTTCATTACGATTTGAATATATCTTACAATCAGAACGAAATCAACCATATGTTGAACGAAACGGCCAAAGTATAATTACCAATGCCTCTAATGTACCATATACAAACCCAACATATACTACGATAAACTCGATTGGTCGTCAATGGGTATTTGAATATGGATTAGCAATAGTTAAAGAAATTTTAGGATATGTAAGAGGTAAATATTCAACCGTACCCATTCCTGGATCTGAAGTAACCTTAAACCAAGGAGATTTAATTTCTGCAGCAACAACAGAAAAACAAGCATTAATTGAACGTTTAAGAGCATATTTAGATACAACATCACGTAAAGTTTTACTTGAGAACAAATCACTTGAAGCAGAATACCAGAATAAAACTATAGCACAAGTACCAATGACCATTTTTATAGGATAATATGGCTCTTTACGGCACATCTCGAGACGTTTCATTATTTAGACACATTAACCGTGAGTTGTTACATGATATTATCACTCAACAATGCGTGTATTACCAATTTAAAACAGCAGAAACTAAAGTAAACATCTATGGAGAATCCTCAGGTGCAAAATATTATACAGAACCTGTTATTTTAAACATGCTTGTTGATAGAGGTGATAATACTTCCCCTACAGGAGACATGGGTGTAGATTATGATCGCCCAATGACATTCAAATTCTTTAGAGATGATTTAGTTGATGCTAATATACTTCCTGATGTAGGTGATATAATAATGTGGTACGAAGGATACTGGGAAGTTGAAAATACAAATGCTAATCAATTATTTGTAGGTAAAGATCCTGCATACCCATATGATGTTAATCCTTTAAACCCAGGATTAGAAAATTTTGGTACTAACTTATCAATAATGTGTGTGTGTCATTATGTTCCTGCAGATAAAGTAGGTATAACTAAAGAAAGGATATAAAACCATGCCATCAATTAGAAAACCCCAACCAAAATCCCAAAAAGAGATATCAAATGGTTTAGTAGATCCTTATATCTCTCCTGAAACAGGTCAATCTTTAGGCAACCCAAATACTCAAATAGAATTTAATCAATTTTCTGCAAATGATCAAAATGGAGTTGATTTTAATCGGTCTTTACAAATGTCATTTAAAGATGATACAACAAAACCCTTTACTTTAGGTTTACAGGATATAGACGAATCAATAATGTATTATTTTCAAAATGTTATTAGACCTACTGTTTTACAAAATGGAGTAAGAATACCGGTACCTATCATATATGGATCTCCTGAAAGATGGAAATCTACTCAAAAAGATGGATACTATAAAGACAAAAATGGTGCAATTATGTCTCCTTTAATTATGTTTAAACGAGATACAATTGATAAAAATCGTTCTCTTTCAAATAAATTAGATGCTAATACACCCCATTTATATACATCTTTTAAAAAAACATATAATAGAAAAAATGATTATTCAAATTTTAATATATTAAATAATAGAGTCCCAACCGAACAATTTATAGTAAATGTAGTACCTGATTATGTAACTTTAACATATAGCTGTACTATCCAAACATACTATGTTGAACAGTTAAATAAAATAATTGAGGCAGTTAACTATGCTTCAGATTCATATTGGGGTGATCCTGAACGTTTTAAATTTAAAGCATCTATTGATTCATATGCAACAACAGTAGAAATTACAGATAATACAAATAGAATTGTAAAAGGAACATTTACTATTAAATTATTTGGATATGTAGTACCAGACACAATTCAAAAAGAATTAACAGCAATTAAAAAATATAACAGTAAATCCCAAGTTATAATAGGAATAGAAACAACAAATAATTTATAAAATGGCAGCAAAATCAAAATCACAAGCAACAATCTCATTTGTAAGAAAACCTAAAGTAAAAAGACCAGGGATTCATGCTAAAACAAAATATAGCAAAAGTAAAAGTAGTAAAAACTATGTTAAACCGTATGTGGCTCAAGGAAAATAAGTTTATATATTTATTAACATAACGTTATAAATAAAAAATTATGCCAATTATCCAAGAAGTTACAGAAAAAAAGTTTTTAACAGAAGAAGAAAAAACTACATTAAAAGACTTACAAACCAAAACTGAATCTATAGTAGTAGAGTTAGGTGAAATATCACTAATTAAAATCCAGATTGAAAATAGATATGAAACTGCAAAATCATACCTAACAGAAATATCAAATCAAGAAAAAGAATTTACAAAATCTTTATTTGATAAATATGGAAAATTTAATCTTGACCCAGAAACAGGCGAAATTATTAAATTAAATTAATATATTCAAATTTTTGCCATATTTATAATAAAAATAATTTATAACAAATGGCGGAAACAATCGTATCACCTGGTGTATTAGCTATAGAAAATGATCAATCATTTATAACCCAACAACCTGTACAAGCTGGTGCCGCTATTATAGGTCCAACACCAAAAGGTAAAATTGGTATCCCTGTTTTATGTACTACTTATAGTGATTATTTAAATAAATTTGGCTCTACATTTTTAAGTGGCAGTCAAACTTACACATATTTTACCTCTATTGCAGCATATAATTATTTTAATAGTGGAGGAAATACACTATTAGTAACACGTGTAGTAAGTGGGAGCACATCTTTAGATTGGACTCCTGCTACATCTTCATTTATTTCATCATCAGCTTATTCTGCTGGTTCTCCTTATAATACTTCTCCTTTTATACTAGAAACTTTATCTGAGGGAATAATAATGAACAGCACAGGTCCTACAGGTTCATTTGGAACACTACTAAGTGGCTCAGCCGATAATTTTAGATGGCAAATAACATCACAAAATATAAATGATGGAACTTTTTCATTACTTATTAGACAAGGAAATGACTCAGATATTAATCAATCAGTTGTAGAAAGTTGGGGTCCATTATCATTAGATCCTTTTGATTCAAACTATATTGAAAAAGTAATAGGTAATCAAGTTGAAACTATCCGCTCAGATAATGGAGAATACTATGTTCAATTAACTGGAAGTTATTCAAATAATTCCTCTATCATTAGAGTTAAACAAGTTAACCAAACAACTCCAAATTATTTAGATAATAATGGAGTTTTCAAACCTCAATTTACTGGATCACTCCCCTCAGCATCAAGTGGAACTTTTGGATCAGCTTTAGGAACTAATATTCCATCATCTGCAGGTAAGTATTATGAAAATATAACATCAAATAATATTCAAGGTCTTACAGCAAATGCATATACTGAATCTATTTCTTTATTAGCAAATAAAGATGCATACAAATACAATATATTAGTTGCTCCTGGATTAATAAGTTCTCATGGAGCTCCTTCATCAACTGCTATTACACAAATCCAAACAACAGTACAAGAAAGAGGGGATGCTATAGCTATTATAGATTTAGTTCCATATAATGCTACAATAGGTACTGTAACTTCAACAGTATCCTCATATAATACACCATATATGGCTACTTATTGGCCTTGGTTAAAAACTGTTGATCCTAATACAGGAAATCAAGTTTGGGTACCCGCTTCAACAATGATTCCTAGTGTATATGCTTTCAATGATAGTGTTGCGGCACCTTGGTTTGCACCAGCTGGTATAAATAGAGGTATTTTACCAACTGTTATCCAATCTGAACGTATTTTAACTCAAGGGAATAGAGATACTTTATACCAATCCAATGTAAACCCAATAGCAACCCTTCCAGGTGCAGGTATTGTAGTATTTGGGCAAAAAACATTACAAAAGAAAAAAAGTGCATTAGACCGTGTAAACGTAAGACGTTTACTAATTGAGTTAAAAAATTATATATCTCAAGTAGCAGATACATTTGTATTTGAACAAAATAATGCAAACACACGAAGTGAAATATTATCAATAATTAATCCTTATTTATCATCTATTCAACAACAACAAGGTTTAACTAGTTTTAAAGTAATTATGGATGAATCAAATAATCCTCCATCTGTTGTAGATCAAAACCAATTAGTAGGTCAAATTTATTTACAACCCACTAGAACAGCAGAATTTATCCTTTTAGATTTTAATATACTACCTACAGGTGCAGTATTTCCTGCTTAGTAGTATACTTTAATAAAAAAATCAATATTTATAATAAAAAAATAAAATGGCAAACTTTACAGTATCACCAGGTGTAACTACTAATGAATTAGATCAAACATTTTTAACAGGACAACCTGTACAAGCGGGAGCCGCTATTATAGGCCCAACAGTTAAAGGTCCTGTTGAAGTACCAACATTAGTAACTTCATACTCACAATATACATCATTATTTGGAGATTCATTCGTAAGTGGAGGAATAAATTATTCATATTTAACTTCAATTGCCGCATATAATTACTTTAATTATGGAGGATCTTCATTATTAGTAGCTAGAGTAGCAAGTGGAACATATACTTCTGCAACTAGTACTTTAATACCAACTGGTTCATCAGGACCAACTACCGGTTTATCTCCATTTACTTTAGAAACAATTTCACAAGGAATTATTATGAATAATTCCGGATCAGAAACTTCTGGAGCTTTAATTAGTGGTTCAAAAGATAACGTACGATTTGAAATCACAAATACAAATACAGGATCAGGTACATTTAATGTATTAATTAGACAAGGAGATGATACAATAAATAATAAAAATATACTTGAATCATTCAATGGAGTTAATTTAGACCCCAATTCAGATCGTTTTATTTCTTTAGTAATTGGTGATCAAAAATTAGCATATAATTCAACAAATGTTCAAATGGAATTATCTGGAAGTTATCCAAATAATTCAAGATATGTACGAGTTAAAGCTGTTAACTACCCAACCCCAACATATTTAGATTCAAACGGAACTCTTACTAGTAATTTATACTCAGGATCACTACCAGCAAATGGAAGTGGATCATTTAATGGAGCTACAGGTATAGTTGCCTCAAATGTAGGAACAACAATGTACGATAATATAGGCACAACAACACAAGGATTAACATCCGGTTCTTATGATAATATGGTTGCTTTATTCGGAAATAAAGAAGCATACAAATTTAATTTATTATTTACCCCAGGTCTATTAAACGATAAACATACCTCAGTAGTATCTACAATCATTTCAAATACTCAAAATAGAGGAGATAATTTATATGTACTAGATTTAATCGATTATAATGGTACAGTTGCATCTACTATAACGCAAGCTCAAACTAGAAACACATCATATGCTGCTTCGTATTGGCCTTGGGTTCGTATAGTTGATCCTGCAACAGGAAGACAAGTATGGGTACCTGCTTCAACTGTAATTCCTGGAGTATATGCTTTCAATGATAAAGTATCTGCACCTTGGTTCGCACCAGCAGGAATAAATCGTGGTGGATTATCTACAGTATTACAAGCTCAATTTAAATTAACTCAAGCTAATAAAGATTCATTATATAGTAATAACATTAATCCATTAGCTACATTACCTAGAAATGGTGTTGTAGTATTTGGACAAAAAACATTACAAAAACAAGCATCTGCTCTTGACCGTGTAAACGTAAGACGTTTGATGATTGAAATGAAAAATTATATTCGTCAAATTGCGGATACAGTAGTATTTGAACAAAATACAATAGCAACAAGAAATTCATTTGTAGCTAGAGTAACTCCATTTTTAGAAGGCATCCAACAAAAACAAGGATTGTATGCTTATAAAATAATAATGGATGAATCAAATAATGGACCCGCAGTAATTGATCAAAATCAATTAGTAGGTCAAATTTATATTCAACCAACTAGAACAGCAGAATTTATTTCATTGGATTTTATCTTATTACCAACAGGAGCTGAATTTCCTGGATAAAAAATTAAATTATTAAATATTTATAATAAAACAAAATTAAAATAAAAACAAAATGGCAATTTTAAATCCGAACGAAATATTCTTTACCGCGTTTGAACCAAAACAATCTAATCGCTTTATCCTTTATATGGATGGTATTCCATCATTTTTAGTAAAAGGTGTGGGAGGAATAAATGTAGCTCAAAACGCAGTTGCCCTTAATCACATTAACGTTCAACGTTATGTAAAAGGAAAAACTATTTGGGGTGCAATTTCAATGACTTTATTTGAATCTATCACACCATCGGGAGCACAAGCCGTAATGGAATGGATACGTTTAGGTCACGAATCGGTAACTGGTAGAGATGGTTATTCTGATTTCTATAAAAAAGATTTAACATTTAATGTTCTTGGTCCTGTTGGAGATATTGTTTCAGAATGGATAATTAAAGGAGCAGTAGTTACAAGTGCTAATTTTGGAGATTATAATTGGGATGATGATGGAACAGTAGTAAATATTGCTTTAGAAGTACAACCAGATTATTGTATCTTAAACTACTAAAATTAAAATTAAAAATAATTATATAAGCTTCAACGTTTTCGTTGGAGCTTTTATTTTTTTATTATATATTATCATATTAACACGTTA
>Ga0214921_10009000_pt1 | contig 12742 bp, 12 predicted proteins | sample LL1505_MetaG_FD_177992 | JGI IMG/M metagenome (GOLD analysis project Ga0214921, IMG submission 177992) | Freshwater microbial communities from Lake Lanier, Atlanta, Georgia, United States - LL-1505 | ecosystem: Environmental > Aquatic > Freshwater > Lake | place: USA: Georgia | collected... | reverse complement strand
GGTTCTTCCAGGTGATTGCACCCTGTTCTAGAGCGCTAAGGCCACACAAAATTCGAAGCAAACTGGTCTTTCCAACCCCATTGCCGCCTTCTAAATGCAACCACTGCCCTGGCGCCAGTGTGAAAGACACGCCTTCAAAAAGGCGTCTGTCACCGCGAGAGCACGAAAGGTTGAAAACACTGAACATTGAAATAGATCTTCGCTGAACACGCCCATTTAGGATTGATTCTGGTCAATCAAAAAAGGGCAAATAGAACATGGCTCTCACATTCTATCTGCGCAGATCAGCCGGCCCCAAAAAGCTCAAGCTTGCTAAAAGTTGAATTTCAATCAAACTTGATTGGGATTAGCAGTCGCCTTTACGGCCTGATCGCTCATGGCAAGCGTGTTGTTTGGGTCCATTTCACGCGCTTTTCTTTCAGCCTCAGACTTGCGATACAAACCCAAGACATTGGGCAAACGGTCTAGCATTTCGACCCATTCGTATTCAAAAGGCATGCCAACCCAGTCGCCGTTGGTCTTAAGCCCCGCAATGCTGGCCTTGATGTGATTGCGCGACTCATCGAACATTTTGAGCTCGGCTTCCGTTAAGGATTCGCGCTTGTTTTTGGAGATGTCTGCCTCCAAAACCACCAGCTTGTCATGGTGAAATGCAAGGTCGCGTTTGAGCGAGTCGGTTGAACGCAAGCCTGTATGGGGGTGTTGAATTTCTTCTAACTTTTCAGTTATTTCTTGAAAATTTTGCTGAGTTTGGAAATAAAAAATCAAAAAACCAGCCAAAAGAATAAAAAGCACACCAATGACCAACAGTAAAAAATTGTCCATGGGGAACCTCACTTCATCAATATATTGCGCTATCGTATCCAACTGTCAACTAGGGGGCAACCAAAGCTGCCATTCAGAGCCCTCATTTGTACATAAATACTTCAACAAAGCTACACTGCGGCTCTTAGGAGATTTCGTCCGTGAACCCACTTTCCGTCAACCTCTCAAGCACAAGCCCACAAGAAACCACCCGCTTTGGCAGTGGAAAATCAGTCAAACGGCTTGAGGATCAACAACTGCTCATTGGTGCAGGTGTCTACACCAACGACGTCACGCTGGCCGATCAAACCCATCTGGTTTTTTTACGCTCGCCATACCCCCACGCCAAATTGATCAGCATCGATGTATCTGCTGCAAAGGGCTTGCCTGGCATCAGAGGGGTTTTCACGGGCGCTGATTTGCAGGCAGCTGGTGTCAAACCGATGGCTCGGGCCATGAACTTCAAACGAGCTGATGGCAGTCCCCTGTCGAGCACCACCCGATTTCCTTTGGCCATAGACACTGTGAGGTTTGTGGGTGAACCCATTGTTGCGGTCATTGCAGATACAGAAATGCAAGCACGTGATGCTGCAGAGGCTATCCAAATTGACTTTGACGCACTGCCCAGCGCCACCAACCTCACCGATGCATTGGCTCCCAACGCCCCGCTGTTCACAGAAGCTCCAGACAACCGAGTGGCCGAGACCCGCTACGGCGATGCCAATGCAACCCAAGAGGCCTTCGCAAAAGCAGCGCATGTGGTCCATTTGGACATTGTGAACCAACGTGTGGCGGCCCTTTCTATTGAACCTCGAAGCGTTTTGGCCTACCCAGAAAATGGTCGATTGACCATTCGGATGAGCAGTCAAATGCCGACGGGCGTTCGCAACACGGTATCAGATTTGATCGGCATTGACAAAGAAAAGATCCGCGTCATTGTGGGCGATGTCGGTGGTGGTTTTGGCATGAAAACGGGTGCCTACGCTGAAGATGTGGTCACCGCTTTTTGCGCCCACACACTAAGCCGTCCCGTGAAGTGGATTGCCGACCGCGGCGAAGAATTTTTGAGCAGCTCGCATGGCCGCGACATTCAAACCAAAGCGGCTTTGGCCTTGGCCCAAGACGGCAAAATTTTGGGCTTGCGCATCGAAACTTTGGCCAATGTGGGCGCGTACCCCACCATGACCGGTTTGGCCATCCAAATGCTCATCGGCCCATGGGTGCAAAGCAGTGTTTACGATATTCAAACCATTGATTACCATTTCACGGGAGTCATGACCAACACTGCCAGCACAGGCGCTTATCGCGGAGCAGGCCGTCCCGAAGCCATCTACAACATGGAACGCTTGATGGACGAGGCTGCACGCGTGAGCGGTATTGACCGCGTTGAACTGCGCCGCAAAAACTTCATCAAGCCAGATCAAATGCCCTACAAAAATCCAATGGGCCAGGTCTATGACACTGGCGCCTTTGAGATGATCATGAATGAGGCCTTGGAAAAGGCCGACTGGCAAGGGTTTGCCAATCGCGAAGCACAGTCCAAAGCAAATGGCTTGTGGCGCGGTCTGGGCATCGCCACCTTCTTGGAGTGGACGGGCGGCAATGCACTAGAAGAAAACGTACAGGTCCAAATTTTGCCCGATGGCATGATTGAAGTGGCCTCGGCAGTCAATGCCATGGGACAAGGCATTGCCACTTCCCTTGCGCAATTGGTGGTCGATGTGTTTGGCGTCGACATTTCCCAAGTGCGTGTCATTTTGGGCGACACCGACCGCGCCAATGGTTTTGGAAGTGCTGGCTCTAGGTCGCTCTTCACAGGCGGTTCAGCCATGCGCGTAGGCGCAGAAAAAACCTTGGACAAAGCCCGCGACTTGGCGGGTCAGGCCCTGGAAGCCTCTCCGGCAGATTTGGCTTACCAAGGAGGCACTTTCAGCGTCAAAGGAACTGACCTGCAAATTTCACTGGCCGAATTGGCCAAGCGCCAACCCGATGCACGCATCGAAGTGCAGTCCAGCACCACCGCCAGCGGGCCCACTTGGCCCAATGGCTGCCATATTTGCGAAGTTGAAGTTAATCCCGCCACAGGCGAAACCAAGGTGGTGTCCTATACCTCCATGAACGACGCCGGTCGCATTGTGAACCCCCTGATTGTAGAAGGGCAACTCGACGGCGGTGCTGTGCAAGGCTTGGGTCAAGCCTTGTTAGAAGGTTTGGTTTACGACGCAGAAAGCGGCCAATTGCTCACAGGCAGTTTGATGGACTACGCCGCGCCCCGCGCCGACATCATGCCGGAAATGTTCCAAACATTCACCAACCAAACGATTCCAAGCACCAACAATGTGCTGGGCGTGAAAGGTGTGGGCGAGTTGGGCACCATTGGCGCAACACCTTGCGTGGTCAATGCCGTAGCAGATGCATTAGCTAGAAACGGTAAAGCCGACAAATCTGTGAATATTCAGATGCCGATGACACCGTTCCGCCTATGGGAATTGCTTCACGCAGCGTGAAAAAACCTCTTAAGCTATACAAACAAAACAAGCCTCATTTTCAATTCAGGGCATAGAATTGGGGAATGGATTATCAATGCAAATCAGCGTCGGCCAGCGCATACATGCGCTTCTTGCAGTTGGCCAAGTCAGTCCAACAATTACCTGATGCGCCGCAGTTAGACGCCAATGAGAAAGCTTTGCTTGAAGAAATTGCTTTGCGTTGGTTTGAAAACCGTGTCATGACAGTCCGCGAAGCCATTGGCTTGTCCCAATTAGGCTCTCCCGCCACTTTGCACAAGCGAATCACTCGCTTGCGCCAAAAAGATTTGCTGAAAACTTTTAACCAGCCAGAAGACAAACGCGCTAAATACCTCATTCCTACCGACAAAACAATCGCCATGTTTGGCAACTTCGGAAAGCGAATGAATTCTGCCATTGCCACGCCCACCTAAAAAACATGGCCCTGTTCTGGCCTCTGTTCTTGGGCCCGAATGTTGGTCTATTTCAGACTTAAGCTTTCAGTGTTCAGCGTTCAGCTAGAAATAGTTCTTGCAGATCGCTCAAAAAATCAAAGCCTCTCTCTGTTGGCCAAACTTTGGCAAGATCCCTGCCGATCAGGCCTTTGACCTCAGCTTGCAATAAACCCTTCTGAATAGAAGTCATGGCCAATCCGGTTCGGGCCATGTAATCCGTCAAGCTAAAGCCTTCCCTCAAACGCAATGCATTGAGCATGAACTCAAAGGGCAACTCTTCGCGCGATACTTCTTCATGTTGCGTGACAGGCTCTCCCTTGAGTGCCTGCATCATGTAGAGCTGCGGCTCCCTAAAACGCACCTGACGGGTAATGCGATGCGCAAAGCTCAACTTGCTGTGAGCGCCAGCACCAATGCCCAAATAATCACCAAATTGCCAATAGTTCAGGTTGTGCCAACATCTGTGCCCGGGCTTGGCATAAGCAGACACTTCGTACCTTTGCAAACCCTCGGTACCTGTCATTTCTGTGATCAAGTCCATCATGGCGTAGGCATCATCGTCCTCCGGTAACACGGGTGGGTGTTTGGCAAACATCGTGTTGGGCTCGATGGTGAGGTGGTAGATGGAAATATGAGGTGGCTTGAAACTCAAAGCCGTTTCAACATCTTGCTTCAAATCTGCAAGGCTCTGACCCGGCAAGGCATACATCAAATCCAAATTGAAAGTCTCAAACGCAGTCAGGGCCTCTTGAACAGCCGCCATGGCTTGATCTCGGTTATGCACACGACCAAGCGCCTTCAAGTGCTCATCATTGAAACTCTGCACCCCAATAGACAAGCGCGTCACTCCGGCCGCATGAAAGGCTTTGAAGCGATCTTTTTCGAAGGTGCCTGGGTTGGCTTCCAGCGTAATTTCAGCCTCGGCCTCCAAGGGCAACCGCGCCCTGATACCGCTGATCAACCGATCGATGCTGCTGGGTGTGAACAAGCTTGGAGTTCCACCGCCAATGAAAACACTGTGAACAGGCCGACCCCAGACTAAGGGCAAGCTGGTTTCTAAATCGGCCATCAGGGCATCGATGTAGCGCTGCTCTGGCATGGCCTGTGAGTTGTCACGCCATTCGTGTGAATTGAAATCGCAATAAGGGCATTTTTGAATGCACCAAGGCAAGTGCACATACAAAGAAAGCGGAGGCAAGGCTTGCAATTGCAGCAAGCCAGGTCGCATGGCATGCACCACATCAAACGGGTTGCTCATGCTTTAAAGACCCCAACGATCGCGCATCAAAGCCAGCATGGCTTGAGAAGAACGGCCTCTGTGGCTGTTGGCGTTTTTCAATACTTCTGGCAACTGCGCAAAGGTTTTGCCAAACTCAGGGACAAACAAAATGGGATCGAAACCAAAGCCGTTATCTCCGACAGGTTCGCGCGCAATTTCAATGACCACTCGGCCCACCGCGATCAAGGGCTCGGGATCATGAGCACTTCGAAGCGCCACCAAAGTGCTCACCATGGCTGCACGGCGATTTTCAATCTGGGCCATTTGCTCAACAACGGCACGTACATTGTTGGCATCTGATTTTTCATAGCCAAACTGCATGCAGTAGTAGGCTGTGTCGACACCTGGCAAACCGCCAAATGCATCGATGCACAAGCCCGCATCGTCAGCCATTGCAGGCAGGCCACTTTGTGCAGAGGCGTGGCGTGCTTTGGTCAAGGCGTTTTCAACAAAGGTTTTGTAAGGCTCAGGTGCCTCTGAAATGTTCAATTCAGATTGGCGCACCAACTGCACGTTCAACACACTGAACAAGCTTTGCAATTCAGCCAGCTTGCCCGCGTTGTTGGATGCCAAAACCATCTTCATGAATTTAAGCGCCGGCGCGCACCTGGGTTTCGCGCGATTGCTTTTGCAATTGCACCAATTCGGCAATGCCCTTTTCGGCCAGAGCCAACAAGCTGTCCATTTCTTTGCGTGTGAAAGCCACCCCTTCAGCCGTGCCTTGTACTTCCACAAAATTGCCTGCACCCGTCATGACGACATTCATATCGGTATCGCAAGAAGAGTCCTCGGTGTAATCCAAATCGAGCAAAGCTGTGCCATCTTTAAGGCCAACAGAAATGGCTGCAACTGAATCCAAAATGGGTGACTCTGTCAATTTGCCTTGGTGAATGAGCCAATCCACAGCATCTTGTGCCGCCACAAAGGCGCCAGTGATGCTGGCAGTGCGCGTGCCGCCATCGGCTTGCAGCACATCGCAATCGAGGTGAATGGTGCGCTCCCCTAATTTTTTCAAATCAAACACGGCCCGCATTGAGCGGCCAATGAGCCGCTGAATTTCTTGAGTGCGGCCACTTTGCTTACCGCGCGCAGCCTCACGGTCTCCGCGGGTGTGCGTTGCGCGGGGTAACATGCCATATTCAGCAGTGACCCAACCCTCGCCGCTGCCTTTTTTGTGGCCAGGTACTTTTTCTTCCACCGATGCTGTGCACAACACGCGGGTGTCACCAAACTCAATGAGCACCGAGCCTTCTGCATGCACGGTGTAACCCCTTGTGATTTTGACGGAACGCAATTGATTTTGATTTCGGCCATGGGCGCGTGTTGAAGCTGTCGAGGAACTGGTCATGGTGAGGCGTAGTTTAAGTTTGAGATAATGGGGCATGGGCAACAGACAAAGCGTCCAAGCCCCAACAGATCTGCAGTTTTTGACTGCTGTACCCAAGAAAGAATCCATGCCAGTTTACAGTATGACCGGGTATGCCAGTGTGCAATCCAGCACGCCGGTTGCACAAGGAAGCACTGATTCCTCAGCCACACCCACGGTCCGTTTCGGTTTGGAAATTAGATCGGTCAATAGCCGTTTTTTAGACCTGAGTTTTCGCCTGCCCGATGAACTGCGCCACACAGAGCCAGCTCTGCGTGAGCACATCGTGCAACACATCAAGCGAGGCAAGGTCGAGGTCAGGGCCGTCTACCACAGCAACCAAGATACAGAACTGACCGACCCCTCCATTGGCACACTTCAAAAATTACTGAGTTTGCAAAATAAAATTCAGAGCTGGTTACCCGGCGCACGTGATTTGAGTGTGTCCGATGTCATCAAACTGGCCTCTCACGAAAAATCAGGCCCTGGTCTGAGCGAGGCAGACCTCATGCCCTTGGCCACACAAGCAGTTAAAGCCCTTAAAGATGCCCGCGCCAGAGAAGGGGCACGCTTGGCCGAAATGTTACAAGATCGAATTGGCCAACTTCGAACATTGGCAGAACAAGCCGCTCCCCTGCTACCCCAATTGGTTGAACAGCAGCGCCAGCGCTTCATTGACCGATGGAACGAGGCCATGGCCTTGTCAGAGGGCACAGTGTCATCCGATGTGGCCAAAGATCGGGCTTTGACAGAAGCCACCGCCTTTGCTATTCGCATCGATGTGGCCGAAGAACTCACCCGTTTGGCGTCGCATTTGGATGAACTGAGCCGTTTGATCAAAAAGGGCGGCGATATTGGCAAGCGCTTGGACTTTCTCATTCAGGAACTGCACCGAGAAGCCAACACCCTAGGGTCTAAATCGGCAGCCCTGGAACTCACCAAGATATCGGTCGACATGAAGGTGCTCATTGAGCAAATGCGCGAACAAGTGCAAAACATCGAATAAGTCGCCGGACAAATCCACCACAAGCCTCAGACCCCATTACACTCCTTGCCATGGAATATCCTGGAAACCTCTACGTTGTAGCCGCTCCCAGTGGGGCGGGCAAGTCCAGCCTGGTCAAGGCCCTGATGGAGCTAGATTCCCGCGTGCTGCCCTCGGTCTCACACACCACCCGTGCACCCCGCGGCCAAGAAAAACACGGCCGAGAATACTTCTTTGTCTCGCAACAAGAGTTCGATGCCATGGTGGCAGCAGACGCCTTTGTGGAATGGGCCAATGTGCATGGTCACAGGTACGGCACCTCCAAGAAAATGCTGGAAGAGCGCATGGCACAAGGCTCCGACGTCATTTTAGAAATCGATTACCAAGGCGCCATGCAGATCCAACAGGTTTACGCCAATGCCATTTTGATCTTCATACTGCCGCCCAGTTGGGAAGAATTGCGAAGCCGCTTGGAGCGCCGCGGCGAGGACAGCACAGAAACCATTGAATTGCGTCTGCAAAATGCGGCCATTGAGTTGGCACAGGTCAAAGAGTTCGACTTCGTTATAATCAATGAAGTTTTCGATCGCGCCTTGTTTGACCTCAAGGCCATCGTGCACGCTCAAAGGCTGAAATACATAGCTCAGCACAGAGCCCGTGCCGAAACTTTCGAATCCCTCCATATCACCTGATTTTTTTACCGGAGACCGTCATGGCCCGCATTACCGTTGAAGATTGCCTCGAACAGATCCCTAACCGCTTCCAATTGGTTTTGGCTGCCACTTACCGCGCTCGCATGCTGAGCCAAGGCCACACGCCCCGCGTCGAAAGCAAAAACAAGCCGGGCGTAACAGCGCTTCGCGAAATTGCTGCTGGCAAAGTTGGCTTGGAAATGCTCAAAAAAGTAAACTAATTGCTACACTCCGCTAGTGCCATCAAGGCCTAGCATGCAAAAGCCCCAAAGTTTCAAAACTTGGGGCTTTTTCACGTCGACAGCCGACCGCAGATTCTGCTCAACCATCAGGGCTATTACAAGCTTGGCCAGTGGCGTTACATTTATGCCATGCGCGCAGCTTTTTCATCTATTTTTAACCACTCCGGTCCTGCTACAAAACCCGGAAAGCGCGACAACGCTCACGATATCCAAATAGGCATTGCCTCCGTCAGTGCCGCCAACGCAGCCGCGGCCAGTTTTGCCGCATTGGTGGCTCGGTTGGGCTATCTGTCTAAATCGGACATCGAATTGGTTCGCAAAGCCTATCGTTTTGCCGACGAGGCACACCTTGGCCAGCTTCGCAAAAATGGCGAGCCCTACATCACCCACCCCATTGCTGTTGCCACGCAGTGCACCGAATGGAAGCTCGACGCGCAAGCATTGATGGCCGCTTTGATGCACGACGTCATGGAAGATTGCGGCGTCACCAAATCCGACTTGATTGAAAGGTTTGGATCTTCAGTGGCGGAGTTGGTCGATGGCTTAACGAAGTTGGACAAACTGGAGTTCAACACCCGCGAAGAAAATCAGGCCGAATCGTTCCGAAAAATGTTGTTGGCCATGGCACGTGATGTTCGCGTGATCTTAATCAAATTGGCCGATCGCTCGCACAACATGCGCACCATGGCAGACATGCCCCGCGAAAAATGGAGCCGCATCTCGTCAGAAACAATAGAAATTTACGCACCCATTGCGCACCGCCTAGGCTTGAATCAAACCTACCGTGAATTGCAAGACTTGTCATTTCGCCACTTGAAGCCATGGCGCTATGCCATTTTGTCCAAGGCTGTTGCCAAAGCTCGCAACAGAAGGCGAGATTTAATTCAGAAAGTTCATGCTGAACTAGAGTCCACTTTCTCAAAGGCCGGCATCGAAGTTCAAATTTCCGGCCGCGAAAAAACGCTCTTTTCTATCTACAAAAAAATGGATGGCAAGCATCTGAGCTTTGCCCAAGTGACCGACATTTATGGCTTCAGACTCATTGTGCCTTCGGTCATTGATTGCTACACAGCCTTGGGCATTTTGCATCAGATGTACAAGCCCGTACCCGGGCGTTTCAAGGACCACATTGCCATTGGCAAAGTGAATGGCTATCAGTCATTGCACACCACCTTGGTGGGCCCATCTGGCGTCAATGTTGAGTTTCAAATGCGCACCGAAGCCATGAATGTGGTGGCCGAATCGGGTGTTGCAGCCCACTGGCTCTACAAGGACAAAACATCGACTGGCATGGAAGCAGAAAGATTGGGCACGCAGTGGCTACAGTCACTGTTGGACATTCAAAAAGAAACGCGCGATGCGTCTGAATTTTGGGATCACGTCAAAGTTGATTTATTTCCAGATGCCGTCTATGTCTTTACGCCCAAGAGCCAAATCATGTCACTCCCAAGGGGTGCAACGGTCGTTGATTTCGCCTACATGATTCACACCAACCTAGGCGACCATTTGGTGGCGGCCAAAATCAACAACCAGCAAGTTCCTCTGCGCACAGAGTTAAAGAACGGCGATGTGGTGGAAGTCATGACCGCACCGGTTTCCGCACCCAACCCTTCTTGGTTAGGTTTTGTCAGAACTGGGCGCGCACGCTCCAGAATCAGGCACCACCTGAAAACCATGGCGCACAGTGAGTCGATCGACTTAGGTTTGAAACTTCTCACCCAAGCCTTGCGCGCAGAGGGCATTGAAAAAATGCCTGAAGATCCCTCACGTTATCAGGGCATGTGGGAAAAAGTATTTCGCTTCACGGGTAACCGAAACAAAAATGATCTCTTGGTCGATGTCGGACTTGGCAAACGCATAGCCAGTATTGTGGCCAAACGAATGGCTGCACTTCTAACAGAGATGGGTGAGAAACCTGATCCGTTGCTCATGACACGTGAAAGGTTCATGGCCAACGACACGCTGTCACAGGGCGCTATCTTGTTGGATGGCACCGAAAACGCATCGGTTGTCTATGCACATTGCTGCCGCCCTTTGCCAGGCGACAAGATCATTGGCTACTTGGGCAGGGGAGAAGGTTTGGCCGTTCACACATCAGATTGCAGCGTTGGCATGAAGCTCCAGCAGAAAGACAGTGAGCGCTTCATTGGCGTGGAGTGGTCCGATGAAATCATGCGCAGCTTTGAAACCAGCATCAAAGTCACTGTAGTCAACACCAAAGGCGTCTTGGCCAGAGTGGCTGGCACACTGGCCGACTCAGAGGTTGACATTGTTCACGTGGAAATGGGACAAGCCAGTGTGCAAGATGCTGCCGAAAATACTTTCGTCATTTCTGTGCGCGATGTTAGCCATCTTGAAACCGTTCTTAAAAACTTGAAGCGCACTGCTGCTGTTTTGAACGCGGAACGAATTACCCACCGATTGCGCGGTCAAGGTTCATCAGAAGCATAGTCAGTGTTCCTCAGGCCTGGGGTAAGTCACATTGAGCACTTCGATCTCGCGCCAGCCTTGCGGCGTGACAAGCTTCAGCACATCGCCAGTGCTTGACTTTAACAAGGTGCGTGCAATCGGTGAGACCCAACTGACCTCACCCTTCAAGCTGTCGGCCTCATCCATACCGAGAATGGTGACCGTGCGCTCATCGCCGTTTTCTTCTACATACGTCACCGTGGCCCCGAAAAAAACTTGGTCTTTGCCATGGTGTGTGCTGGGGTCTGTCACTTCTGCAATTTCTAAGCGCTTGGTTAAAAACCGTATGCGCCGATCAATTTCGCGCAAGCGCTTTTTGCCATAAATGTAATCTCCGTTCTCAGAACGATCACCGTTGCTGGCGGCCCAATGAACAATGTCCACCACCTTGGGACGCTCATCGTCCATGAGCGTGAACAACTCGGCACGCAAACTGGCATAGCCCTGAGGGGTCATGTAATTGCGCGTACCCGCCGGCAAGGGCGGCAGACTGGGATCTTCGCCATCGTCTTTCGCGTCATTGTCTGTTTCGCGTGTGAAAGCTTTGCTCATGGCCTCTTAATATGTCGATTCAATATCGGTTTGCACAAAGAAAAACAGCCTAGGGGCATACGCCTCTAAGCTGTGTTCTAGTCTCGAAAAAATCGAAATCTGGTGCGGCTGGCAGGAATCGAACCCACGACCCCTTGGTTCGTAGCCAAGTACTCTATCCAGCTGAGCTACAGCCGCGAAGCATCGGATTGTAGCACGGCTTTTTTCGCTTCCAAAGCCCATGTCGCAAGATTGTCTAGGAACATTTGACTCACCCTGGCTTCATTTCCCGCAGAAAACCCTGCGGAATGGGGCGTCACAATCACATTCGGCAGGCTCCACAATGGTGACGTTTGGGCCAGTGGTTCATGCTCAAAAACATCCAAATAAGCGCTTCCTAAGGCACCGTTTTGAAGCGCATCAATTAAGTCTTTTTCAACCACCACTTCGCCGCGAGCCACATTCACCAAGCCAGCACCAGGTGGCAGCAAGTTCAGCCTTTGGGCATTGATCAAGCCGCGAGTTGTGTCAGTCAAGGGGCACATCAGTATGACCCAATCGGTTGATGGCAAAGCTTGGTCGATGGTTTCAAAGGTCAGCATTTCTGGCTGCGAAGAACCGGCGCCTAACTTCACTTCATGTTGAGCTGGTAATGTCTGGCGCACCACTTTCAGACGAAGACCTAACACTGACAGAAACTGTGCCACCCTTTGTGCAATAGGACCCCAGCCCACCAACAGAGCCGTTTGACCTTTTAAATCTGGCGGCAATTGTGAACCAAGCAATGGCGCCCACTTTTTGGCATGCATGGCGTGCACCAATTCTGGAAATTTTCGCGACAAAGCCAGCAAGCCAGCCAAGGCGGTTTGAGCCACAACTTCGGCGTTGGCGCCTGAAGATGTGGCAATCTCAACACCCTTGGCTTTCAGTCGAACATAAATTTCGCGATCTGCGCCAGCTGAGTGAATGTGAACCCAACGCAAGTTGGGCGATTCATCTAAAACTTTGTAACAAGCCTGAAGGCTGGGTGCCAGCTCATGTTTGGTTGACAAGCCAGTGACGTCGCGCGAAACAAAGGCCGCATCAAAATCTCGCCGCCCCGAGCTGACAGCATGCTCAAAGCTCACGCATTCAAAAGGCAGCGAACCCATCACTTTGGCTATGTCTGGCAACAAGGCATCCAATGCCAAATGAGACAGCAATATCTTCATACGGTCAGTTGGCTGGCGTGTATTGAATCAAAGCCATTTAGGTTCGGTAGCTAGGGTCGAGGCGATCTAATTTGCGCAACAGCGCTGGCCACTCCATCAGGCCGTAAGGCCTGCGAGTACTAGGCTGGTAGTTGTTCCACGTTTCTTCTAAAACATCTGGCGCTACTTTGGTCAGCGGCGTGTTGCAAGCCATGGCAGCCA
>Ga0214921_10008998_pt1 | contig 12743 bp, 7 predicted proteins | sample LL1505_MetaG_FD_177992 | JGI IMG/M metagenome (GOLD analysis project Ga0214921, IMG submission 177992) | Freshwater microbial communities from Lake Lanier, Atlanta, Georgia, United States - LL-1505 | ecosystem: Environmental > Aquatic > Freshwater > Lake | place: USA: Georgia | collected 2015-05-28 | reverse complement strand
TTTTGACAAGAAAATATCATCAATACCATTTGAAGTTAAAGTATTGCCTTGGCCAAATGTGCCTGTACCTCTAAAACTTCCAGTCATCAATAAGTTACCATCAATATCCATTGCAATTGAAGAAGCTGCATCAGCACTACTTCCACCTTGTTTCAATACCCAAACAGGTTTTCCTGACTGAGAATATTTAGTCATGAAAATATCCGTACTGCCATAAGAAGGAATAGATTGTGTTCCCCAAGATCCAAATTGTTCAAATGCACCAGCAACATATACATTACCCAAAGCATCAGTTACAATTCCACCCCCAGCATCTTTTTTAATTCCACCTGCTCTAACTGGCCATGCTTTTGCTGTTTTGAAAATACCTCTATATGGAGTTGAATTGTATTTGAATTCTCCTATTTGTGAATTGTAGTCATAAATTGCAAAATGGTATTCGGCATCTGGCTCTAAATTGGTGATGTTTATATTTCCCGAAGATGCTCCAGCATAAACCGCATAATTCCCATTTGTATACAATGCATTTACATTTCCGTACACGCTGTTGGCATTGTAACTTACATCATTGGAAGGAACAAAATTAACAGGCTCGGCTTTTCTAATAAACACTATACTGTTGTTTCCATTTCCTCCTGTCCAGCTTAATTTGGCATCATCCTGACTCACAATCACCGAATGGTTATTGGTAGTAAGTGTAGGTGAAAAAATATTTGGTAAAGTACTGAATGTTAAAGTTGGTCTAGGCTCATTTGATAAATAAGATACTTGAGATGAGATTCCGTTTGATTCCATCTCAACTATATAATAAGTAGTTCCTGGAGTTAAATTTGTAAGGCTAAAAGAGTTACCAGCAGCATGATATAAAACTTGGGCATTCTGGTCTAAATTGCCATTGGTATTGACAAGATTCGCATTGTTGTCAATAAAAGGAGCTGCTGCTAAACTGGTATTGGCATTGTAATCAACACCCCAAGTAGGATAGTAATTTGAAGCTATGTTTGATGATTTTACAAAACTTGATTTTGAAATTAAAACCAAACTTCTGTTTCCATTCCCTTTGGTCCAACTAATTGTAGCTGAAGTTTTGGTTAAGTTACTGGCAACTATATTGCTTGAAGGCAATGTTGGTGGAATAGCAAAATCTTTAGTTGCTACATTAATTTTGGCTGGAGTAGCAATATAACGAGGGCCTGCACCGCTGTATAAATTGAATTCATAAAATACTATACAATAATTTGTTGCAGGTGTTAAACTGCCAAAATAAATTGGATTTGCAGTAGAAACTTCAACAACTCTAGAACTATCTGTCATCACCTGGCCATTGTAGTAATTTTGACCCGCTACTGGAACAAAATTAATTGAATTCGTGCCTTCTTTGATTAAGCATAGTCTATTTGAGCCATTCCCATTTATATAATTTAGTGCAATTCCAGAGGTCCAAGTGGTATTGACTTGCAGAGTTGTAGAAATAGTTGGTGCAGAGTAATCTAATGTGCTACAAGCAACCATAGGGTAATTAGTTGTATTGTATGTTCTGATTGCAGAACTGCTATTGGTAGTAGTACTCACATTGTATTCAAGTATGGTGAATCTGTAATCAGATAAAATTTGCAAGCCACCAAGTGTTACTTCAGATCCGGCTCCATCGTAAATGCAAAAAGTAGCATTACCAATATTGGTACCAGAACCAAATGTTGAACTTGCTGTTATAGAACTTGGAATTGTTGTTGGAACAATAGGGTCGGCATTTTTTCTTGCTAAAACAATTCTTTTTGAACCATTACCTGGGGTCCAAGTCAATTTGATAGTATTTGCTGTTGGCACAAACTGCACCAATGTTGATGGAATGGTTGGTGCAGGCGGCGGAGGTGGCAATAAATTATTATTTAAGCTAAAAAAGGTGTTTTTACCATTTCCAAAAACAGTTGTAAATCCTTTTAAATCGTACCTGATATTGTCTTTGTAAACACCCGTAATTGATGACAAACTTGGTGTATAGTTCAACAATCTAAATCCAGCTGAAACTCTTGAGTCTTCACTCATTTGAGCTTGAAGTATATTAGCGTTAAAACTTGTTGAAGCATAATAAAGCTTTGTTCCATTACCTGCAGCAATAAACAAGGATGTTGATACCTGATAAATAGAATTCAAGGCATTGGCAGCACTGGTAGAGCTGTAACTTGTTTTCAAAGAGTTTGAAACTATATCGTAACAGTATACAGCGCTAGCTTCTGCAACAAATAAATTTGAGTTGATAATTTTTAGTGCAGTTACAGCCGTACGGCTGATACCTATACCAAGAGATTGAAGACCTAGTGTGATTTTTGAAAATTTTGCAATAGCAGCAGAATTTCCTGCTATTGGAGAACTAAATGTACCTCCAACAAAAACAGAACTCGAATTGAATGCAATGTCATTGACTTGACCATTGGCAAGGTCACCATTAAAATTAATTGCCGTATTACTTATACTGTTCCAAGCAAAGAAATTATTTTTTGCAACAGAAGTTCCATTGGTTAAAAGGTACTTCGTGAATTTTCCACCAATGTATAAATTGTTCCCATCAGCCGTAATGACATTTACTGAATTTGAAGTATTTGCATCCAGTTGCGGAAAACTCAAATCCGGACTTAAGGTTATTTTAGAAAGTTTCATTATGTCACTTCTACCCAAAGCTGGACTCGAAGAATTTGTTGATTTAAATGAACCTCCTAAATATAAATTTGAACCCGACAAACAAATTGTTTTGATTGAAATATCTCCATTAGAGTTTGCCAAGAAACTATTTGTGTAAGTCATGTCAAGGGTTCCATTGCTGTTAAAAACAGCTAAATGCGGACATCTAACTCCTCCTGCAAAACTAAAAGCGCCACCCAAAATATAATTTCCATTCGCTTCTTTGATACAACTATTTACTGGCCCTGCAGTTCCATTTACTGTACTGTTTGCCAAAATAAATGCACCAGTAGCAATATTGAAATCATAGGCAGCCATTCCCTGAAAAATTCTAGAGGAACCATTGATATAATTAAAAGGCCCACTGATAAAAACCCGAGCAGTTACACTACTTGTCATGACTGAAGTAATTTGCCTAACAATTGTATTTCCCGGTAAAGCAATATTGAATACTGCATTTACATTTAAACTTCCAGCTGCGTTTACCAAAATAAAATTACTTCTTGAATTGCTTGAAACAGTGGTAGTAAAACTTCCTCCAATAAAAATTTGATTGGTATTGATTGCGGAAATTGAAGACACATAAGATGAACTTGAGCCTGTTATTCTTGCATTGAATCCTGTTATTACAGATCCAATATCCATATTCATGGCAAAAACATCAGACAAGGAATAAAGGCCTACTCCATCAAAATTTCCACCCACATACAAGGTTGAACCAACTGATTCCATTGTATAAATCGTTGTAGAACTTCCTGTAAGTGAAATTTTTACGTTGTTTAGCGAAACAGCATTTGGATTGGCAATGTTAAAAATTGCAAAATTTGATCTAATTGGTGTTGAACCGCTAACCTGAAAATTTGTAAGATTAAAACTACCACCAACATACAACTGGTTGTTGTATACCTTGATGCAATTAATGACACTATTGGAATTGATTTCAGGTGACCAAGAATAAACTGAACCATTGGTTTTATTAATCAATGCGATTCTTTTTAAGGTATTGAAGGTTCTGAACTTTCCTGAAACAACGATGGTATTCCCTGTGATTGCGATGTCGTTGATTTCATTGCCAGAAGAAATTGAAGTATCTGAAAAATCAATGGCTGGATTAAAGGTCATATCAACCTGCCTAGCAGCATTTAACCTAACAATTCCCATTCTTAAATCTCCGTTTACCCTATGAAATTTACCAATTACATATAAGTTCGTTCCATCTTGAATGATTTTGTTTACTTGACCATTGACAGTTGGCAAGGCATTTTCAATATTCGCACCTGTGCTGTTTTGACATGCCAAAAATGCTGAATTTGGATTTCCGAATGCTGTAAAATCTCCAGCCACATACGTTTTTTGTGTAGCGGCATCAAATACTGTTGCATTAATTTGACCATCAGCAGTTTTGAAAGGAGTGGCAATTTCTTGTCCGAAACTCACATTTAAAACACAAAAACAAATAAATAATAAGTGTAGAATTCTTCTCATAGTTGATTTTATTACGAATTTTGTATCAGGCCATTTTGTTGAACTCAACAGCCGTACTTGATATATTTTTAGAATTGATTTGGGGCAAATTGTTGAACTTTTAGAATGCAATTTATAGGTTAAATATTAGCAAATAATTAACAATCAAACTGTTTTTATCATTTCAAATTGTTTTTAAAAGTAGACAACTATGCATTTTATAAAGGGTTAAAATTAATTTGGGTACAAAACAAAAGTAAATTTATTTTCTTTGAAATGTCAAGTTTTCGGCAAATAATTTAAATAAAACCAGTGTTTTAGGACTACTCAGCTTGCCTGTTTGAAAAGGAAGCATAAAAAAAGGCTCTTGCGAGCCTTATTTTTATTTTAAAATTTCTCTTGAAATTACAATTCGCTGAACCTCACTGGTTCCTTCGTAAATTTGGGTAATTTTTGCGTCCCTCATTAAGCGTTCAACATGGTATTCTTTTACATACCCATATCCGCCATGAATTTGAACCGCTTCTGTAGTCACCCACATAGCCGTTTCTGAAGCAAATACTTTAGCCATTGAGCTTACCAATGCATAATCTTGATGTGTATCTTTTAAATAAGCTGCTTTTAAGCATAACAAACGTGCTGCTTCAATTTGAGTGGCCATGTCTGCCAATTTAAACTGAATGGCTTGGTGGTGCATGATTTCTTTTCCAAATGCTTTGCGCTCTTTAGAATATTTAAGCGCCAATTCGTAAGCACCACTTGCTATACCCAATGCCTGAGATGCAATACCAATTCTACCGCCTGCCAATACTTTCATGGCAAACTTGAAACCGAAACCATCTTCACCAATTCTATTTTCTTTAGGAACTTTTACATCTTGGAACATGATACTGTGAGTATCACTTCCACGAATTCCCATTTTGTCTTCTTTTTTACCTACTGTTACACCTGGACTGTTTTTTTCAACGATGAATGCGTTTATTCCTTTGTGTCCTTTTTCTACATCTGTTTGTGCAATAACCAAATAGTAAGTAGCTGAATTACCGTTGGTGATCCAGTTTTTGGTACCATTCATTAAATAATGGTCCCCCATGTCAATGGCAGTTGTTCTTTGAGAAGTAGCATCGCTACCCGCTTCTGGCTCAGACAATAAAAATGCACCATGCACTTTACCTGAAGCCATTGGCACCAAATATTTTTGCTTTTGTTCTTCAGAACCATATTCTTCTAAACCCCAGCAAACCAATGAATTGTTTACAGAAACAACGACAGAAGCAGAAGCATCTACTTTTGACAATTCTTCCATTGCCAAAACATAACTAATGGTATCCATACCGCTTCCGCCGTATTTAGGGTCAACCATCATGCCTAGAAAACCAAGCTCTCCTAATTTTTTGATTTGTTCGTAAGGAAATTCCTGTTTTTCATCACGTTCAATAACACCAGGTAACAATTCTGTTTGTGCAAAATCTCTGGCTGCTTGTTGCACATTGATGTGCTCTTCTGATAAATCGAAATTCATACTTTATAATTTACGTTGCGAATATATTTATTTAATTAGCCAAAATGTTAAAATTGAACAAAATCATGCTTGTTTAATTTTCATTTCAATGGCAGAGGTTGAAAATCCAGGTAAAAAATCAATGGTTGCCACTGTTCCACCCTTGGCTTTAACAACTGAGTACCCAACAATGTTTTCGGGTTGGTAATCACTTCCTTTAACCAAAACATCGGGTTGAACTTCTTCAATTAATTCCAAAGGCGTTTCTTCATCGAACAAAACAACAGCATCTACCATTTCCATGCTGGCCATGATTTGCATTCTGGAATCTTGGTCTTGAATGGGCCTGTGAGGACCTTTTAGTTTGCTTACTGATGCATCTGTATTCAAGGCCACAATTAAACGGGTTCCATAGCCTGCTGCTTTAGCCAGATAATCGACATGTCCGCGGTGAATCAAATCAAAACAACCATTGGTAAACACAATTTTCTCGTCCCCTTTGTTCCAAGATTCGATCAATTGTTTCAAGCTTTCTCTGGTTTGAATTTTTTGAAGAATATGCTGGTACTTGTTCATACAATTTGATAAAAATACTTTTATAGCTTGACCTGATTTTCGCTTGGCATATTGCGTTTCTGAACCATCACATAAATGGAAGCCAGAATTCCTAAAACAATCAGTAATATCATTTGTGAGCCATGCACCAAAGTGGCATAAGCCAAACCATCCGCTTTTGCTATTCCAAACAAGACCAAAGCCTGCGTTACAAAAAAATGATAAGTTCCGGCACCAGCACCCGGAGCGGGCAATACTACCCCAATGGTTCCAATTGCAAATACTGTTAAACAGTTGATAAAAGACAACTGAGCTGTTGATTCTAAGGCAAACAAACAGAAATACATCATTAAAATATAACCCACCCAAATAGCTACAGACAAGAAGATAAACAAAAGTGGTTTTTCTAGTTTGAAAATACTCAAAACCCCTTCTTTAAACCCTTGTAGTAAAGTGATGATTTTTTGAACAGGACTCATTTTTAAAACTTGTTTTCTTTTCACTACCAATGCAATGAGCAACAAAAAAAATACGCCTACTAAAATAGATTGGTTCAGGCTCAAACCCTTGTTTGAATTGGGTAAATAAGCGCTGATGAAATTCCAAATCAATTCAAATTGAAGCAAAAAAATACTGGCCAAAACCAATACCAACATCAATAAATCAACCAAACGCTCTGTTACAACGGTTCCTAAAGACTTGTCTATCGGCAATTGGCTTGTCTTCATTAATGAAGCGCATCTAGAAACTTCTCCTGCCCTTGGAATAAAATAGTTGAACATATACCCAACCAAAACAGCCATAAAACTATTGGTATTGCTCACTTTATAACCGATGGCTTTGTATAATAAATTGGCCCGATAAGCCCTAATCCAATGACTAATCACTGAAATTCCAATGCCTAAACTCAACCATCCCAAATGGGCATTGCGCATTTTGTTTAGCTGGGAATCCCAATCAACATCCTCAAATACAAAATATAAAAAAACAAAACCGATACCGAATACCAGCGCTAGTTTTAGAATATTCTTGATGGATTTACTCAAGCAGGTAATTGATTGTTGTGATCTGGGTAAATAGCAATAGGCTGGTAATTTTTTGCCTCATCTTGTGTTACAATGCCATATGAAATCACAATCACATGGTCGCCAACGGCTGCTTTTCTAGCAGCAGGTCCATTCAAACAAATCATTCCAGAACCCCTTTCTCCTTTGATGATATACGTTTCAATTCGCTCACCATTGTTTACATTCACTACTTGAACCTTTTCATATTCAAGTAAATGCGCTGCTTCCATTAAGTTTTCATCAATGGTGATACTGCCCACGTAATGTAATTCAGTTTGTGTAACTTTAGCTCTGTGAATTTTCGATTTCAGTATTTGAATCTGCATATAATAGGTGTTGCCTAAGGCTATGGTTTTGTGATGGCAAAGCTAATTGAAAATGTCAAAAGCCCAAAATTCAATCAAAGTGAAAAACATTGAAAAAAGATAGAATTGTCAAAAGTCTGTCATTTGCTCAATTCAAGGGCGAAATCATTTTTTAGATTGTTTGCTGAAACTTTCTTTGCGGCATCAAAAAATACAACATGAAAAAATTCATACTTTCTATTTTATTGCTCCCAAATTTGGTTTCAGCTCAAATGAGCCAGGACAGTGTATCCACTTTGCCTAAAACAGCATTGGATGTTTATTACAACATGCATACAGGACAAAAGGATACGGTAAGAGCCAACAATTGGCATTTGGCATTTGCGGTTAGAAAAGCGCAGTACCCTATGAACACCATGCAAGCCACCACCATTCGTATCAATGACGGACAAGGAGTAGAAGTTTACCAATCTAACCAAGCTTTGGCCAATTGGGGAAGTTTTGATACTACCAATTTTACTTCATGGCCAAGCCCTATCAACAGCGATAAAACTTGGGATATTGGTGCTTTTAACCAAGGCAAAAACTTACAAGACCCATTTGATTATGGTTGGGGTGCCTATAACATGAATACCAACGAAGTGGTAGGTAAAAACATTTGGTTATTGACTGATGCAAGAAGAAGCATGATGAAGAAAATTTACATTTCTAAAATTGTTTTTGATACCCTATGGATTTTCACAATTTCAAATTTAGACGGTACAGATAGCAATACCATTGAAATTAGAAAACCTAATTACAAAGGCAAATTACATGCTTATTACAATGTTGTAAACAATACAGTTCTAGACAGAGAACCAAGTGCTGGTACCTGGAACATCTTGTTTACAAAATACAAGTCTATAGTTACATTGATGGGACAAACACTTCCTTACCCAGTAATGGGCGTTTTATTAAGCCCGAACACAATGGGCGCAAGGGTTAAAGATGCTGCTGTTGCCAGTATGGAACTAAAAGACAGCACCTTGTTTACACACGATATCAGCACCATTGGTTGGGATTGGAAAGTTGCAGGTACACCAGGATTGGCGCCTATTGTTGACAGTTTAGGCTTCTTCTTACATGATGTAAATGCACCCACAACCAATACCCGCATTATTTTCACAGAATATTATTCAGGACAGGGGAGTCAATACACAAAATTCAATTTGTTTACTTTTGCTTTGCCAACAACAGGAATCTCAGAACAAATGAACGGATCGCTTGAAATTAATATATATCCTAATCCTGTAACAGGAAATGGAACATTGACATTAGAAACCAAAAACAGCAAAGCAACTCAAATTAGCATTGTTGGTTTAGATGGTAAAGTGGTATTTGAACAAAACATGAACAGTTCAAACGAAAACATCCAATTGCCTAGCTTACAAAGCGGTATTTACATGGTAAATATTCAAACTCAAAACAACAAAACCAGTAAGAAATTACTTGTTTACTAATTTGAGTTTCAAACAAACATATTTTTCAAGGCTTGCCGGCATTGTCTTTTTGATGATGCTGGCAAGTGCTTTTACTGCCCTAGCCCAACCCAATTCAAAACAATACCAATTGGAAGAAATGGTGGTGACAGGCCAATTCGAAGAAAATTCTTTGAGTAAATCGGTTTATAAAGTTAAGCTAATTGATGCCAAGCAAATTAAACAACAAGGGGCTTTTAACTTGCAGCAGGTTTTAAGCAAAGAATTAAACATCCGCATTTTTCAAGACCCTTTATTGGGCAGCAATATTCAATTGCAAGGGGTAGGCGGAAACAATATCAAAATTTTAGTGGACGGCGTTCCAATTATTGGCCGTGAAGCTGGAAATATTGACCTGAGCCAAATTAACCTCAACAATGTTGAGCGCATTGAAATGGTGGAAGGACCCATGAGTGTGAACTTTGGCTCGGATGCTTTAGGTGGTGTTATCAATATCATCTCCAAGAAAAATTTAATCAAAGGTCAAACCCATGCTTTGAATACCTATTACGAAAGCATTGGACAATACAATTTGGATTTGAACTCAAATTTTGGACTCAAAAACAACCAAAGTATTCAGGTTTATGGCGGAAGAAATTTTTTTGAAGGCTATGCTGTGAACCCTGAAGACCGCGTAAAACTATGGAAACCTCGCACCCAATACAATACTGGCATTAACTTTACCAAGAAATTCAAGCAAGGAAGTTTAAAGTTAAACAATTATGCCTTTTACGAAAAACTCAGCAATAGAGGCCTTGCCGAAGTTGATTGGACCAAGGCTTCAGCACAAGACCAATATTATTTTACCAAGCGATTGAGTTCTACTTTGTTGTACGAACGTAGCTTACAAAACAGTAGCAATTTGAACATGGTCATTGGCATGAACTATTATGCCAGAACCATGGAAACCTATTTAAAAGATTTGGTGAGCTTACAAGAAACGCTGATTCCTTCTCAAGAAACACAACATACTTCTGAGCTCAACAATTTGATGTCGAGAGGTACCTATGCAAAAAAATACAAAAAACATTTGGGCTTTCAATTGGGTTACGAATGTAATTTAGACTGGGCTCATGGCTCTAAATTTAATGGCACTCAATTTTTAGGAGAGTACAGTGTTTTTGGAAGTGTAGAATACCGTGTCAATGAAAAATTAGTTTTCAGACCTGGTATGAGAACAGGAATCAATACGCAATTTGGCATGCCACTCATTCCTTCTTTGCACATGAAGTATGATTTCAGCGATGCCGTATCACTAAGGGCTAATATTGCCAAGGGGTACAGAGCACCCGGCATGAAAGAATTGTATTTACAATTTGCCGATATCAACCACAATATTCAAGGCAATTTGAACCTCAAACCTGAACAATCTGTAAATGCACAAGTATTGTTGAGTATCCTAAAAAATGAAAGCAAAAACACCATCAAATTAGAACCTTCAGTGTTTGTAAACCATATTGAAAACATGATTGGATTGGCCAAGTCTGGCAATGCAAACAATGTTTCGTTTATGTACATCAACCTGAATCAATTTGACAATATGGGCTTCAATTTGAATACTGATTTTACTATTTCAGACTTTAAGCTTGGATTGGGCTACGCCTACATAGGCAATAGAAGCATTTTTAATCAGCAAAGCAATGCTGCTTACTATTTCAACAACGAACTTAAATTACAATCGTCTTATTTATTCAAAAAGCCAGGAATTAGCTTGAACTTGTATGCCAAATACAATGGCAAATTTCAAACCTATATTTACCAAGCTGATAAAGCCGAAAGCAGTATTGGTTTTGTTGACCCTTTCACCATTTTGGATTTAACAGCCAGTAAAACGTTTTTCAATGAAAAACTAAGCCTTACCTGTGGTTTCAAAAACTTACTCAACTACACCAATGTAAATGCCAATATGCAAAATGGACCGCATCAAACTGGAAGTAATTCAGCCATGATGGGCATGGGTAGAAGTGTTTTTTGCAACCTAAAATATACCTTTGACAACTAATGGGAATGTTAAGTCATAGAAATAGTAAATGGTTGGGGCTGCTTTTTATTGGCTGTTTCCTTATTTTCATTTCCTGTGAAAAAGCTGAAAAGCCTTATCAATTGCCTCAAAAACCAGATGCAAAATTACAGGTAGCACAAATAAATTTAGGAGAAAAGTACACGGAACAAGTGTATGTGAATTTGTTTGATTCTATGCCCATTAAAGCGAGTATTGCCTGTGCTGCATGGGACCTTTCTTTTGAAGCCAAAACAAATGGATTTAGAATATTCATGAATGGCGGCAATGATGTCAAAATTGCCAAAACCCATAACCTAGATTTTCAAAAAATTAACAAGCCAGAACTCTACAGTTATGGATGGGACGAAGCCAGTGGTGGAGATTCCATTTTTCTATTTAATTGGTGCAATGCAGATGGGTATGGAGCTGACTCAGTTTACCTTGTTGACCGCGGGCTGGTGAGCAACAACGAAGAGAGGTATGTACAATTAAAACTACTAAGAGTTGATGCAAATGGATATGCCATCCAAATTGCCAATCTTGATGGCAGCAAAATGCAATCTTTGAGCATTTTAAAAGACAATAGCAAAGAACAAATTTTGGTAAAACTGAACCCAGCCAATGTAGAACAATTGAATATTGAACCTGCAAGTAACAATTGGCAGCTCTGTTTTTTAAAATACCGTTGGATTTATTACGAATTCAATCCGCCCTTGTTTTACCATGTTACAGGTATTTTTATCAATAACAGCGCCCTTGAAGTAGCAGTTGACAGCATACATTCGTTCGACGACATCAATTTCAATAGCCTTTCAAATTATACCTTCAGCAGCAAAAGAGACATCATTGGCTACGATTGGAAAATCTACGATTTCAGCAATGGCAAATACTGGGCAAGAAAATACGTGACCTATATTTTGGCAACCAAAGAAAGCCCAAAAAAATACTACAAATTGCGTTTTACCGATTTTTACTCAACAACTGGACTCAAAGGCTCTCCAAAATTTGAGTGGCTGCCCTTGTATTGATTTCAATTTGCATACATTCATTTAGAATCGCTGCAATCAGCTAAAGTTTTGCTATTTTTGAGCTGTTCAAGAATATAACGCAGTGTCAAAAAAAGAAGAAAAACAAGCATCTGAATCTCAATTTATAGAGGTTTTAGGTGCAAGAGTTCATAACCTTAAAAATATAGATGTCAGCATTCCTCGTAACCAATTGGTAACCATTACTGGTTTGAGTGGAAGTGGTAAATCTTCTTTGGCATTTGATACCATATTTGCCGAAGGTCAGCGCCGTTACATGGAGAGTTTTTCTGCGTATGCCAGACAATTCATTGGCAATATGGAAAGACCTGAAGTTGACAAAATCAATGGACTTTCTCCGGTTATTTCTATTGAACAAAAAACTGTGAACAAAAACCCGCGCTCTACAGTGGGTACCATTACCGAAATTTATGATTTTCTAAGGCTCTTGTACGCAAGAACTGCTGATGCATACAGCTATATCAGTGGTGAAAAAATGGTCAAAATGAGCGAAGACCAAATTGTAAACAGCATTATTCAAAGGTTCGAAAACCAAAAAATTATGTTGTTGGCGCCTTTGGTAAAAGGAAGAAAAGGGCATTACCGTGAACTCTTTGAACAAATTAGA
>Ga0214921_10008996_pt1 | contig 12744 bp, 9 predicted proteins | sample LL1505_MetaG_FD_177992 | JGI IMG/M metagenome (GOLD analysis project Ga0214921, IMG submission 177992) | Freshwater microbial communities from Lake Lanier, Atlanta, Georgia, United States - LL-1505 | ecosystem: Environmental > Aquatic > Freshwater > Lake | place: USA: Georgia | collected 2015-05-28 | reverse complement strand
ATTTCTTATCAAGTAATTGTGCGCAAGGAAAACAAGCAATGGGTGTTTATGTTACTAACTACGAGAATCGTATGGATAAAACAGCTTATGTATTAAATTATCCAACCCGTCCGTTGGTTGATACACGAGTTATGAATATGATTCAATTGAATAAAATTCCATCCGGTACAAACGTAATTGTTGCTATTATGACTCACACAGGATATAATCAAGAAGATTCGTTGCTGTTTAATAAAGGTTCCATTGACAGAGGGTTATTTATTGCTACAATTTATCATACAGAAAAAGATGAAGATAAACAACGTATTAATGGTGACGAAGAAATTCGTTGCAAACCAGATCCTAGTAAAACAAAAGGAATGAAATTCGGAAATTACAATAAAGTAAATAATAAGGGTGTTATTCCAGAAAACACCTTGGTTGAAAATAGAGATATCATTATATCGAAAATTACACCTATTAAGGAAAACAGAAATGATCACACTAAAATAATAAAATTTGAAGACCAAAGTAAAATATATAGAACAAATGAAGAAACATATATTGACAAAAATTATATAGACAGAAATGGTGATGGTTATAATTTTGCCAAGGTTAAATTAAGAATCGTTAGGAAACCAGTAATAGGAGATAAATTTTCATCTCGACATGGACAAAAAGGTACGATTGGTAACATTATTCCAGAGGAAGATATGCCATTTACAAAGGACGGCTTAAAACCAGACATTATTATTAATCCACATGCTATTCCTAGTAGAATGACAATCGGTCAATTAAAAGAAACAGTTTTAGGAAAAACGTTGTTGTCGTTAGGATTATTTGGAGATGGTACATCTTTTGGTGATTTCGAAGTAAAAGATATTTGTAAAGAATTGCTAAAAGTTGGTTATGAAGCACACGGTAATGAATTATTACATAATGGTTTAACAGGCGAACAGGTAGAATGTAGTGTTTTTATGGGTCCTGTATTTTATCAAAGATTGAAACATATGGTAAATGATAAGACACATAGTAGATCGATTGGTCCAATGGTGAATCTTACTAGACAACCAGCTGAAGGTAGATCAAGAGATGGTGGTTTGCGTTTTGGTGAAATGGAAAGAGATTGCATGGTTTCACATGGTGCGTCGAGATTTACACAAGATAGAATGTATTATTCATCTGATAAATATGAAGTGCATGTTTGCAAACATTGTGGGTTAATATCCGCATATAACGACGATAGTAATTCATCCATTCACCATTGTAAAACTTGTGATAATAGAACGGATTTTGCATTAGTAAAAATACCTTATGCATGTAAATTAATATTTCATGAGTTACAATCGATGAATGTTGTTCCTAGAATAATAACAGAACATTTATAATACCATTCTAAAGAACAATTCTAAAGAATCAATTAAAATTATATTATTTAGAAAAATAATAACATGATATTATAATTAAAACATATTCTATATTTTTTTTATTAATGATGAATTCCAATGATTCAACAAATAGCTCATCCAACCAATCCAACCAATCCAACCAATCCAACCAATCCAACCAATCCAATACAAGAAAAACAATAATGAAATATGGGGATATATCTAATTTTTATAAGATAAGTGATTATTTACCTATATTAAATGGTTGTATTAATGCTGAATTAACTATTGTCTATATTGCCTATTTTACATTATATTTAACAATAGGAAATACAGATGCTCTTAAATTATGGCATGAAAAATATACTTTTACTCTATCTTTGTGGAGTATATCAACCATGATGATAGTGATAATAATGACTCGTTTTTTTTATACCTTGATATTTAATCAATTTACAGTATATAGATTTACTTTTTTATCTGTTATCGTTCAATTAGTATATGATTTTTTTTATTACTTACTATTTTCTCATAAAATATCATCAGGTTTCAAGGTATTTAATTATTTAGATATTAATACTGATGATATTAGTTATAGAACATCAACAGAAAGTGTTACATCGATTATTTTAGCGAGTTTTTTAAGTTCTAATTTTGCAACATACTCATTAAATTCTAATTTAATTTTGTTAGTTGTTTCTGTTTACTTTATTCCATTTTTTATTTATAATTCATAATTAAATTATATTCACAATTAAATTATATTCATAAATATATATAGTTTGGTAAATCAATTATAAATAAATGTCATCAGTTGGTCTTAATAATCCTATATCAGGAAGTTATACTTCTAACTATGGAATGTTTATGTATCCTCAATCAAGAAACCTAAAAAGTCCGTATTTAGGTGGTCCAATTAAAGGTTTTATTCCTCCACCTGTCCAAGACGTAGATAATAATGATTTGTATGCACAGACAAGATTTACACTTACCAATGCATGGAACACAAAAGGCGCAAATAAATGGAATACAAAAGCAAAAACAATTCAAACTCCCTTTCGTGCTGTTACTAATTCTGGAGATCTTTTATGTAGAGATAACTATACTTGTGGTGGTTCATGTCAAACATTTCAAAGTCGCCCTGGAATGTTTGGATTAAAACAACGGTTTGGTGCAATTCAATATTTGTGTGATGGAACTGGTGTTCCTCCTGCAGCATGTAATGTTAAATATGTATATGATAGTTCTAATTATACTACTTATTTAAAACAAAAAGCAATTAATTATAATTACAATGATTATTCATATGGTGGTGATCAACATTCAGCTTCACAAAGTGCATGGAGAAGATCTAGAAGACAATAATCTAGAAAAAATACAATATACAATAAAATAAATATATTATTATAATATATTTATTTATAATATAATAACATACCATTATACAAGTACCCTAATAAAAATATTATGACACAATTTGACGATATTATAGTTACACCAGTTTATGGTCCATTAACTACATCGAATTATCCATGTGCAATGCCTTATCACAGTTATGGCGTTTTAACAGGAAAACATCCTAATCCTCCTCAATTCTATCCATCGGATGGTGCTAGTCAGTTTTCAAATGCAAGAAGAGAATATATTAGAACAGCAACAAAATTAAATAATCCATATGGCGTTTATCCAAAAGATGTTAATACGAACGACTTTTATCCATCCCCTAGTTTTAATTATATTCCAGTAGATCCTATTACTGGAAAACCATTGTATGCAAAATACAATCAACCAGTATGTTCTTCACTCTACACGTCCGCTAGAAAGCGAATTAATGTTGGGAAAAGTTCGTTAAAAACAGGATTACCAAATTCTGTCCCATTGAGTTATAAAAACTACAATAAAAATGATGTTAAAAATGCATTGCGTATTACACGTGCGGGTGGTTGTACTGCTCCTGCTAAAAAAGGTTCTATATATAATTACTCTTTAAGAAATGGACAAGTTTGTGCATGGGGATCATTAGTAAGACAAAATTATTAAACCGATGACCATTTTAACTGATTATTGTTATTAGTGATGCTCTATTTTAATTATTCAAAGGTGTTAACTTTGTGTTTTATATTTTTTTTTGTTGTGTTATAATATATAACGTACATACATAGACAATGAATAAGTATTTAGTTGAATTTTTAGGAACCGCGCTTCTCGTTTTTGTTGTTTTATATACTGGAAATTATTTAGCTATCGGTGCTACTTTAGCAATTATAGTATTAATTGGAGGAAAAATATCTGGTGGAGCATTTAATCCTGCAGTAGCTGTTGGTATGGGTATGGCTGGAAAGATTCCAAAAACAGCCATTGTTCCTTACTGTATTGTTGAAATATTAGGCGCATTTTTAGCACTTTGGTTATACAAAAGCATAATTAAAGGCAAGAAATAAATAACAAATAATTAATTTCTTCTTATATTATAATTAAAAATACTATTCGTTAATTATAATTAGATGCGGTCAAAAAAGAATGAATCCATTCGTAAAAGAAAGTATGGTAAAAAAAAATCTTATAAATCCAAAAAATGTGGTTGTGGTATGAAAATACCATTTTTAAAATGGGGTGGTGATAGTCCAAATGGTCAAGTACCTACCAAAACATCTGATTTGTCTTCAAGAATAAGTGGGCTTTTTACAAATTTAAAAAATGCAACAGACGCAACAACTTCTAAATTGACTGGTGATTTTAATGAGTTTACTACCAAATCAAAGAATACTTTCGATTCCTTAAAAAATTCAACAGAAAACGTTATTGGTGATACTAATAAAGATATAGAAAATACTACAACAAATGTTTTCAATAAAGTTAAAAATGATACATCAAATGCTACAAATAAAACAAAAGGATTTTTTACAAAAATGTTTGAAAATGCAAAGGATTCATTGCATTCAATTACAAAACCAACGACAACTACTAATCAGGGTGATGGTAATATTATTTCAAAATCAATCCCTCAACCAAAAACAACATCAGCATCAACGTCTTCTTTATCTAAATCAACCAATACTAACAGTAGTAATCAACAAAAATATAGCAACAATTCAGTTGCAATTGCAAAATTACGTGCAAAATTAAGTAATAAATCTATGAAAGGTGGTAAAAGAAAATCATTGAAGAAAACAAAACGAAGAAGACGTATATACAAACATAGAGGGGGAAATAGTTGTATGGATGGTCCAGTTGGCATTGAAAAATCTTCACTAGCATTTACAGCAAGTCCAATATCAAATATTAATGCTGTAGGTCCTCGTCCAGATCAGATGTATGGTCAAACGCCATATCCTGCTTGGCGTTTTAGTAATTAATAATTCATAATTCATACAAGTAAAAACAAAAACATTTACTTTGTTTTTTTCATAAAACAATAAATTAAATACAATCCAAATACCATAATCCCTGTTAAATAAACGGATTCAATAGCATCTTTGTCTTTCTTCTTTTTGTTATCGTATATTAAATTATTATCATATTTAGCATCGCTGTAATTAGTGAAAAACTCTCCACACGTTACATTTGTAACTGGATTTGTACCATTTTGAAATTGACATGGATTAATATTGGATATTTCTGATGTAGCGACCCATGCCGTACCAAACCCACTTTGATTGTTTTCATCTATAGTTTGTAACGTGACCCCTTGACAATCAATCGAAGGTGTAAACGCTAACGTTAAATTATTAGCATTAAACGCGGTTTCAATATCTTGAATTATACTATCCAACATTCCACTTTGAATGTTTGAATTAATATAAGTATATCTTTCTACACTAGCATTATTTAAGTCAGTTGCAGTGCATTGTGTATTTGTATCCAATAAATAATTCATTCCTAATGAACTACCAGTTGTAGTTACACTATCTTGATCACTCATTATAAAATCTACATAGTCACCAGCAACGTCAAGATTATAATCAAATTGTTTCCAAGTTTGATTATTATTAACATTTTTTTGAGTTGGAGTCTTTATAAATGATTGATAATCATAGGTAGGTACAGAAGAATAAATACCTTGTCCGCTTGGAGTTCCTGACATTTTATTTTATAAATTGTTAATCAATATAATATTATATATTGATTAAATATTATAATTTGTCGTCAATGCAAATTTTATTCATAAATAAATTAGTTCATTTTTACACCCGCAGTTTCAGATATTTTTTGTGCGGAATTATATTGATTATTTGTTTGTGTTTGTGTAGCTGTTTGTGTTGATGAAAAAGCATTATTTAAACTTATTGTATTTCCATGTAGTGTATTAATATTATTAATATTTGCATTTTCGTTTTGACAAACTGAACTTATTGGTACATTTTGTTCATTTTGACATTGAATTTTGTTAACATTCGTTAAACTAGCAAATGTAGTATTGGCTGTTGCAGAATCTCCATTGGGAAATTCTTTTAGAGTAGTAAAAATTGTTTGTATATTTTCACTTATAGTGTTTATATTGTAACCGTTTGTGTTAATTGCATTACAAAAATTATATGCGTTTGACACTGGTGTAATTGTATTGGGAGATTCTATATTACTCAAAGTTATTGTATTGATAGGTGTATTGGATGAATTCGCATTGTTGGTATTTATCATTCCATTCACTTGATTCCCTATATTAGTAACATTATTATATATTGTTTCAATATTACTTATGTCTGTAATAATTTTATTATAAAAATTACTAGGCAAACTTGATGTATTATCACATGAAATAGTTCCTTGAGGTGTAATATTAGCCATAGTAAAACCTTCTACTAATTTAGAGTAATATTTATCTTCTTTATAGGTGATTGCTAAATATATTTGGTAAATTATTAAGCATGAAAATAATACAATTAAAATGAAAATACACATGTTACTGAAGTGTTTTTTACTAATGACATTTTTCATTTTATATGTTTGATATTTATTATATAAAGTATATATAAAGTATATATAAAGTATATTATAATTATTATATAACAAAGTATATATAAGTATATTTCTAAAATAAAATGTCAACTGCTTATTATCCATTAGGAATGTCAAGTTATAACAATCGATCTGTATATAATGGTGCAGTTCCATATGTACCATGGAAAGGAACTGGACCGAATAGTTTTCCAATAGGTACAACATCAGGTAATATTCGTCCATTAACGAATCTTGATCCTACCAATTATTATCCTCAAAAATTTGGATTACCACGTCCTTTAAAAATTTACAGAAAAGGTACTGTAATTCCGCATTTAGATCCTAGTAGTCCCCAAGCATTATTAATATCAAGAAACATGAGTAGAGCAGTGAAATCATCGACAAAAGGTAGTTTGATAAGACAAATGATTGATAATCCGGGTGCATTTTCAATAAAACAAAATTCAGAAACAGAAATTAATAATATTACTGAATTAGATAAAAATTGCCAGATTTGCAATGGTATTGGAGTAGTTGCTTCTTACAAACCAAACAAGCCATATATTACTGAAAATCCTAATGCTGTGACAACAACACCTACATTTTGTTGTAATGAAGAGAAAAAAGCGAGAAGAAGAGTAGTATATGCTAGTACAAATTTATCAAAGAATTATTATACTACTTTGCAACAATATCGTCAAAATCGTTGTCAAACATATGATCAACGCGTATTTAATTTCTTACGCAGTGCTGAAGTAGGTGTAACTGATATTAAAACTGCTGAAAATATAAATGCATCAAATGACCCTTATAATGCAATTGAAGCACTACAATATGGCAATAACAATAGTGCAACCTTTTTAAAACCAGGAGGAGAGTTAGCATTAATCAATGCAAACACTTATGTTGCAAATTGTCAACCAAATAGTGAATTATTAGAATCATCTGAAATTTATTTAATAAAGGTATTGTTTATTCTAATAACAAATCAAAAATTATTAACACCTCAAGAAATAAATGAGTTCAACCACAAGAACATTAACAATTTCAAAGACTTTGCAGAGTTTTTAAAAAGCATTTCCGACGACACTTCGAGAGAAAAAGCGATTAGAATATTCTATGAATACATAAATAATCCATATTATGGTGTTCCTTTTTCGGGTCCAAGTAATCCAAAAGGATGCAAATTAGTAGTGTATAAACCTAGTAACCCTCAATTTGCATATCAAGGCGCGGTTACAAGTAGCACTAGAACATTAAAATTAAATGTTAATACAATAGAAAAAAATATAGCGGGTTATAACAAAGAACAAAAACAAGGTATTTATTTAGGAATTGGGCCAACCGCATTATTAGGAGGCGTTCCAGAAGTACCTTTTATATATAAAAATAAAGCTCCTATATGTAATCCTTATTTATATACACAGTATTTACAAAATAAACAAAGTTGTAGTAGTGTCGCAAAATCACCCGTTAATTATATCAATAATGTTGGTTCAACTATTGTTGATTTGTAAAACATATAAAGATAAATAACATACATATATAACATGGAAATTCAAAAATCATGTTGTTTGAAGCTCGTATAGCTCAGTTGGTTAGAGCGTTGGTCTTATGAGCCGAAGGTCCACGGTTCGAACCCGTGTACGAGCACAATTCGACATTATATAAACGTACAAGTTTATATAATGTTATTCAATACAAAACAATAGATCTATTTTTTAGTAGGTTCAACATAATGATTATAAAAAATATTTAGTTTTTCGATAAATTTATTATGAGGTATATTGTTTTTTTCACACCAGTGAATTGATTTTTGAATATTTATTTTTTTGATTGAATCTATTTTCTCCTCTTTATTTTTATGCCTCATTAAATTTAACATTGAATTATATGCGTCTAACTGATTGTTTCCAAATATAATATTTAATTCTTCTATTTTATTTAGAAAGTGATTGGGTATATCATTTTTAATGATATTGTGTAAATGAATGTCACTACTATTCATATTGTTATTAATAATATCATTTAATAACGTATTGTCATTCTTAATAAATTCCAATAAATACTGTGTATATAGTTCTAAATTATTATCATGAATACTAAAATCTTTACATACTATGTATTTTTCATTATTTGTTATATCCGATGTAATAGGTTTAATAATATAAATATTATTGTATGAGTTTGATAAAATATATAATAAATCTATTATTGGTTTGTAAAATAAATCTCCCGCTTTAATTATACATATACCATGTATGTTTTGATAACAAAATATGCTGTGTAATATCTTTATGATAATATTGTAATTATGATTCACATTCACTATTGTAGTACCATTGTTTTCTACAAATAAATCATAAAATAAAAAATCGATACTCTTTTTTTGTATATCATTGCTATTAATGATAAAATAGTAATTTTTTAGATCATTGATATAATTGTAATTATCATTATAATCTTCTCGAATAATGTCCATACATTCCATGATTGCATAACTGTTTTCACCAAATAATAATGTATTTATTTTTTTATTTGCATATAACTCAAATATATTCAAAGATTTAATTATTTCTATAAAATCATAAAATGTATTGGAAAACGGCTTTAATTTACTAACTGAAATAGATGTATTTGGAACATGCGAATATATAAATTTATATGGATGTATAATATTTTTTATATTTTCAAATTGTTCATTATTGTGTGTATTTATATGTGTAACCGCAGTATTATTGTTAACATCGCAAACGTTACTCGATACAATAGAGTTTATTAATTTAATTAATTTTGAAATATAATTGTGTAAGCTATGAGAAATATATAATTTGGGTGAAAACGGTCTAAATTCTATGTTAAATATAATTGTATTTTTATTTTTTGGTAACATATAATAATTCATTGTAATGTAATATATATATAACTATATACAGTTACTAGTTGTAAATATTTAAGTATTATCTGTATGTATTATTAATTTTTACTGTTGTCACTGAATTTTATTCTTCTATAATCATTTTTTGCTTTAATTTTTTTGTAGGTTTTGCGGTTGATTGATCCTTTGATTTTTTTATTTTAGGTGCTTCCAAAACAATTGATTCTGGCACAGATACAACTTCTTTAATGGAAAGTTCTATATTGTTATTTTCTGGTGCAACTTCTTCTTTTTCATATACCTCAATATCATCATCATCGATCATTACTTTGCTTGTATTCACATGTCTTATTTTTTTATATACAAAATATCTATTCAAAAACGAAATCTTTTTTTCATAACTCGTCATATTTTTTGCTTCACCGTATTCTGATCCCATTCCAGTATATTTATTCTTTTTCATTTCCTCTAACATAACCATATACAATTCACTGAATAAACCATTACCTTCTGGTAATCCTTTTTGTTTTGCTTCTTCACGTGATACTATTTTAAAACCGAAATTTTCCATCAAACGATTCAAATAATCAAAATTAACCAAATATTCAGAAATCAGTTGATTAATTGATTCTTGGAAAACATCTATTTTATATCCCACACAATTACTGTCATCTGGGAATTTTTCGTCATCATAATCCTTTTTAATTTCCCAAATTTTCACTTTGTTTTCACTATCATTGATTTGTATTCCATTTCCTTTTTCTACGTTTTTAAGCGCATCAAATATTAATTTACCATCATAGCATGTTCCGATAAAATATCCATTCAAAGCAGTAGTTTCTGCTACATTTTTTAAAAATTCACGTAATATATCTTTGTCTTTGAAGAAATAATGCAATGCGAATTGACAAGATGATACTGAAAAACCATTCTCTCCTTTACCAAATTGACGTGTGACGCCTTTACCTAATTTTGATTCATCTTTTACTCCTTCTCCAAAAATAGCTTTGGTAATTTGAATGGCTTTATCATTCATCATTGCGGAACCATTTTTAATATTCAATCCACTATTTCCATTTACAAATAATGCATACGGTATATGTTTGAATTTTTTTCTGTAGTTGAGATATCTGGCACATGCACCATCTAATTTGTTTTCCAAATTGTCTTTTGAAATATCAATTCCAAAAACAAATGATAATTCTGCATTGATCCATTTTGAGAAATCACCCCCTTTACCACATGCAAAGTCGATAAGAGTATCTCCTTTGTTTGCTACGCTTTTGATTAATATTTTTTTAACAAACAAATTATGAAAGTCTCGCATAGCTTTTGTTTGATTGTTTGAATTTGCACCAATACGATTATAATAAACATCGTCGTCACCACCAATTTCATCCGGAATATCTTGACCGGTTGATATCATTTCTTCTGAAATTGGATTATGAATTGAATACCAATTACTATTTGCAACATGATAAGCATTACCATAGTTTTTTATACCTCGTCTAAACTCTGATGTTTTATCATAACGTACGCGTAATGGTACCCATCTCCATTGGCCTTCTCTTGATAAATCATACCGAAACTCGACAATCGTATTATCTTCGAATACTTCATTCTCTTCTGAAAACATTTGTTCATTACCAGTGTCATCTTTTTTAAGAATAATATTACATAATCCTGCCATAGGATCATAGGGATTCGATGGATAAAATTGGACGGGTTTATAACCAGATTCATTGTCTTTGTTGTTCTGGTTGTTACCCTGTCTTTCAAAATCAGGTAAATTATCATCGATAACGTCTTGACATGGATTTAAATATCCATGTACTTTTTCATCAAAACCACAGCGCAACACTAGCGTTTTATATTGTGTCAATTGATTCAGGATCAACATATTTGTACCATCTTCAAAGATAGTTGTAACTAAATCTTCGCCGTTTTTGTTTTTCTTTGTTGTTACCAGAAAATCAATTGTATTATATTGTGGGGGTTTCCATTTGAATGAATATTCCCAGGTTACTTTGCTTAATTTTCCAGCGCGTCCAATTTGATTGGAACCAACACCAAAGGATGTATGTGTAAAAATCAACCCATCTGTATTATACTCAAATAGTCCATCATTTATTTTTTGCATAATAATATTACATGCTTCGAATATGGAAATGTCATCTACTTGAGTTGTCTTTTTTTGTTGTTGTTGTTGTTGTTGTTGTAACAACACGCTCGTAAAAGGATAAAATTTTTTAAATTCAATACGCATTGGTGAGGCATAATCAGAATTTACGACTGATTTTGGTTGCATCATCTCTATTGTTTTCATTAATATTACATATCGGTAATCGTTATTTTTTTCACCTTCAACGCCAAAACTGGATGGTACAAATTGCAAAGCACGTAGATCTTTTCCACCCAAATAATAAATATCAAAACTTGCATATAAGTTAATAAAAGCACCGTTTTTATTGTGGTATATTAGTTCTCCATCCAGTAAGGAATTCATTATTTTTTTCTCTTTTGTTACAGCACCAGTAAATATGATGTTCATATTGGTGTTTATCAAATATATTTTACCATCTTCTGAAATAAACATCAAATGACGTTCCCCGTCCGCTTTCTCTGTAACAACAAAATTCTCTCTAATGTTAGGAACATTCATATTTTCATTGATAGGAATAATATTTTGCAACTGAAGTGTATAGGATGATGGACCAATAAAATCGCTAGGATATATTCGTTTGTTTTCCACTTCGGCATCCAAATCTTTTTTCACTGCACTAGAATTCGCATTTGCATATTTTTCACTGTATAATAGTTTTAGATAAGATCGAGAAACCATATTTTGTTGTGTGTAAGAAACTGGGAAATTGGTTCCTTGTAAACCCATCAACACAAATTTGATGGTTTTGTTCAAGGCGTTTAATATCAACTCTGGACTATTAAAATCAGTACCTGGACCAATGCGAGTGTTATCCACTTCTAATTCAATTTCATATGTTTCTGGATTATTGAAAACACCAGAATCATCTAAACGATAAGTGGTCTTTAAACGAAAACTATTGTTTTCTCTTTTTGAATTTTTTACAATACTAATATCAACATTGATAGGATAATCATCATGTCTAAATGTAACACGATTAATATAACGAAATATTTTTTTGGATTTATCCCATTCATCAACCATATTACGAACAATACGATCGGTATTTTTGTTTATTGTTTCTTCGTTACTGTATGAAACGCGAAAATGAAAATCATCGTAATCAATAGGTCTAATGGGCTGTCCTTCAACCAATGCAGATGATTTATTTACAAATTGGACAAATTGGTTGTATTGTTGGTCTTGATTATCTAACAATGTTTTGATATTGTTGGTTCTACAGTATTCTTGTATGATATTCATACCAGATAACTCTGTTCTAATTTTTGAGATATTGGTCTTGCCTGTTCTCGCATCCAAATATTCATTTTGAATACGCAACATATAATATCCTTGTTCGTTGGACGAATTGAACCCCAATGATTTCATTTTTTTAATAACATTATCATAATCATTTT
>Ga0214921_10008995_pt1 | contig 12744 bp, 11 predicted proteins | sample LL1505_MetaG_FD_177992 | JGI IMG/M metagenome (GOLD analysis project Ga0214921, IMG submission 177992) | Freshwater microbial communities from Lake Lanier, Atlanta, Georgia, United States - LL-1505 | ecosystem: Environmental > Aquatic > Freshwater > Lake | place: USA: Georgia | collected... | reverse complement strand
ATTCAAGCAAGGCTCTAAAATCAGCGTTTGTGTCTTATTTTATTAACCAGTCTCAAAAGCAATGTTATAAAAAGAGACTATCCTGTTCATAAGGATAGTCTCTTTAATAGAAAAATCGAAAATTATCTTGGTTTTGCTAACACCCAAGCTGCTCTTCTGCCAATTCAGAATTAATAGTTATACTATTACCTTTAGGTTAAGAAACCCATTTGTTCTGTTGTATGTAATCAAAACTTTCTTTTAATGCGGTGAATACATCGCCTGCGGTTTTGTCCATTTCGACGACCAGCCAGTCCGGATTCCTGTTTGATGCTTTTATAATTTTTGAATAATCCATTGTTCCTTTTCCTACCGCTGTCATTGGATCGGGATTATCTATGGCCAATTGGTCATTCCATTGGGCAGGACCATCTTTCACATGGATAAATTTCAGTCTGTCCCCTATCTTTTTGGCGATTTTTTCCGGATCTTGGCCTGCAACCTTTACCCAATAGGCATCCATTTCAAAGAAAATAGCAGGATCAAGTTCCTTCAAAAGGATTTCGTAAACGAATAGCCCTTCATTTTTAATCATATACTCCCACCAATGATTGTGTAACCCAAAATGAAGTCCATGTCGTTCGGCTATTTCAGCTGCTTGATTATATAGGTAGATGAGTGATTTTGTACCAGACAAAGACTTATATAGGGAATCTTCTGGCCAGCCATGCCAGATGAGGTGTTTACAATCATAAGCACTGGCCGTTTCGACCATCAGCTTTTCAAGGTTATCAGTTGTTAGCTCAATATGTGAGGATGAAACTTTCAATCCAGCATCTTTTAACCATTTTCCCCCTTCAGCCAGTGAGATTCCTTCCGGCCAAAAGGCTGTTTCCACCCATTCATAGCCAATTTCTTTCAATTGCAGTAAAGCCTTGGTGGGATTTTTACTTATTTCTTCCCTAATTGTATATAATTGAACAGAAAGTTGAGGCAGTGATTTGTTTTTTTCAAAAAGGTATGACATTTCAGAGGGCTTAATGAAGGAGGCTATAAAAGCTGCTCCAGCGGTTTTAAAAAAATTTCTTCTCGAATTCATAATAAAAGTCTTTAGGCATTTTTAAATATACTATTTTGTCACTTATTCCTTATATTTTCACTTAGGTTTAATCATTTAATGAATTGGATTATGCGCCACTTAATTTTGATTTGTCTCTTATTGCCTTTGTTTTTAAAAAGTCAGGATGCTATACCAGTATTTGAGTCCGGAAAGGAAGGACATAAAATATACAGAATTCCAGCCATTTTAGGTCTTCCTAATGGTAACCTTTTGGCTTTTGCCGAAGGGAGGGTCCAGAATAGTGCAGATTTTGGCGATATTAATCTGGTGATGAAGAAGAGTAAGGATCAGGGTAAAACCTGGTCGGCATTGCAAATATTGGTAGATGTTGATAAACTTCAGGCTGGAAATCCAGCGCCGGTGGTGGACCTTTTTGACCCGTCTTATCCAAATGGGGTTGTTTATTTGTTTTATAATACGGGAAATAATCATGAAAATGAAGTTAGGAAGGGGCATGGTATTCGGGAAGTTTGGTATATAAAATCGGTTGATATGGGAGAAACCTGGTCAGATCCTGTGAATATTACATCTCAGGTTCATAGGCCCTTTCACCAGGCTTATAATTTTAAAGAAGATTGGCGAAGTTATGCGAATACGCCGGGGCATGGTTTTCAATTCATGGAGGGAAAGTATAAAGGAAGAATTTTTATAGCGGCAAATCATTCTCAGGGCGAACCTCAAAATGAGTTCAGGGATTATCATGCTCATGGTTATTATACAGACGATCATGGTAAAACCTTCCATTTAAGCGAAAATATTGCTTTGAAAGGATCTAATGAAGCGATAGGAGCAGCACTTTCAGGCGATAGGATGATCATGAATATAAGAAATCAATCGGGAGATATTAGAAATAGAATGATTGCTTATTCTTCCAACGGGGGTGAAAAATGGGATACCGTTTTCTTTAATAATGATTTAATTGACCCTGTTTGTCAAGGTTCTATATTAGGTATTGGCATAAGAAAAGGCAAAATGGTATTGGCCTCTTCAAATCCTGCGGATGCATTGAAACGAGATAATCTGATGATAAAAATAAGTTACGATGAGGGCTTTACCTGGCCAAAATCAATGCTTGTAGATAAATCCTCACCAGGTTATAAAGGAGATTGGAGTGCTTACTCAGATTTGGTTCTTTTGAACAAAAACAATATAGGTATCTTATACGAGCGGAATAATTATAATGAAATCGTTTTTAAAAGAGTAAAGTTTGAGTAAAACTAAGATCTTATTGTAAAGGCTAAAAGAGAGATTGTAGAGGAATTAAGGAAATACATTTTTAATTTAAGATCAGAGGGAATAACCGTTGATAAAGCATATTTATATGGCAGCTATTTGACAAAAAGGGTGAATTCAAGGATTAAGCCATATCTTATTGAAAAAGAATAGGTTCATTAATAATAAAGATTCTTTATTGATTGATTTGGTAATAGGACTGGAATAGAAATAACTTAAATTATTACTTCCCTTTTCAAAGAAAGGTGCAGCTATAAAGCTATGATTGAAATGGTTAATTTTAATGAATTAAAGGTCTGAACTGGGATCAAGTTACATTCCATTTTTATATAATTTTAGATCCGAACCAATATACGAGCAAACCAAGAACTAAAACAAGATGGACTCAAAGAATAGCTTTTTGCCAAACAGGTGCCTCCTTTCAATTTTTGGATCCCCATGGATTAAAAGCAAGAGCAATGCCTAATGAAGACATAGCAGAACCCAAATCTTTAGAAAAAAGTCCTTGAAATAAGCCCACAAGGACAAACCCTACATATAAATACTTATTAAATGGCGTTTCCATACGATTTATTAATAATAAAAAAAGGTAAGTCCCTAAAAATAAAACTTTCTCAGCATTATGCCATTCAGGATGAAAAAAAATTTACAGGTTTCTTTTGGGGTCATTACGGAAATAAATAGCAAGCCTTATTCCATTACAATTTATGGTTATATCCAAGTCTTATTACTTGTGTTTCATAGTAGTCGTCACTGGAATAATAAAATCCTTGCCCTTGGATTTCTTTTTTAATTATCATTGTATTCAGCAAATCTGTTGCATTTAAAAACAATTCGCCCTTTCCTTTTTGTAATGTTTTTTTAATACCCAGATCTAAAGAAAACCTTGCTTTTATATTGCCTTGAGGAATGAGATCAGGAGCCAGGTAGATAGCTGTAATTTGCAGGTCAATATTTTGAGAAAAATGAAAAGAATTGTTCCATTTTACGTTTCCTGAAAAAATTTCTTGTTTTTCGGTGGAAAATGTATTTCTAGAAGGATATTTGTTTTCAACGGTAAAAGCATCGATTTGATTTTTGTATCCATTAACATTAATATTAAAAGAATAAAATGTTGAAATTTCTTGTTCAAAAATCAGCTCAAATCCAGTATTATAACTTTTATTTACATTCTGAAAAATGGCATAAATCAAATTACTTGGTGGAACTGTGCTAGAAATTCTTGTAATCGTTCCATTTGCAAAGCGATGATACAGAGCGGAATAAATACTTCCATTTTCCCAATAATTTTTAAAACCCAGTTCTAGGGAATTAGTAAATTGAGGTCGAAGTGCAGGATTACCGACTTTAATTATTTCTGCGTCATCATATTTCGGGAAAATACGTATATCTACTTCATTAGGACGATCAACTCTTCTATTGTAGAAAATGGAAAACTTATTCTTTTCATTCATTTTATAGGTCAAACGTAAATTCGGAAATGGTTGTGTATAACTATAGCCATCACTGTTATATACGATATGGTTAGGATTTACATTATATTGAATTTTAACATATTCTATTCGTAATCCTAATTCGGCTTCCCATTGTTTGTTTTCAAAAACAAAATTGCTGTAAACCGCAGGAATGATTTCTTTGTAAGTAGCCCATCCACCTGCATTAGTATCTAAAACAGAATTTAAACCAGGTATGAATTGCATATTTGTTGGAATATTTCTATTTCGTAACTTTATTCCCGTTTCAATTCGACCGTATTTAAATGGTTTTATATAGTCAAAATTAAAATCATATACTTGTTCGTCAGACAATAATTTAAAGGCATCGGTACCTTTAGAGGTTGGCAGGTAGTTATCGTAAAAATATTTTTCATCCTCTCTATGGAATGTATAATTGAAACCAACATTAATTAAATGTCCAGCTTCTTCAAATTTATGTTGAAAATTTGCTGTAGTCATAATGGTTGTTTTTAATTCATCTTCCAAAAACTGCCAAAGTCTTTTTCGTTTAGAAAAATCACCATTAAAAAAGGGCTGGTCTCCTCGGTCAATAATTTTTTCTCCACCAAAAAGTCCTGAAATTGTCAATGAGTTTTGGTCATTGATTGCGTAATCAATTCCCGATTTAAATGTAGTAAAATGAGTATTTCTATTTCGTTTTAGTTGGGAATTAATTACTTCACCATTTACATAAGTCCTTGTTACATACTCATTTTTATTCAATGTTTCAGTATATAAATAATCTCCCTGGAAAAATGTATTTACCTTGTTTTTTTTGTAATTAATTGATAAACTTGGATTTATTTTAGGGGTAAAGGTATATTGTGGTCTTATGGTCGGTAAATTTTCTTTTCTCACCCACAGTGAACCCAGTCCAGATGTGAAACCCACCTTTCCATTAAATCCGTCTTGTTTATTTTTTTTATAAATGATGTTAATGATTCCAGCGTTTCCATTGGCATCATACTTAGAAGAAGGATTATTAATGATCTCAATTTTTTCAATGGCGGATGCTGGAATATTATCTAAGCCGTTTTGATTGCCGAAACCTGTTAATGCTGTTTGTTTACCATCAATAAGCACGGTAACTTTATCGTTTCCCCTTAGCAGAACTTTTCCATCTTGAACTGTTACACTTGGCAAATTTTGCATTGCCTGAAGCACAGAACCTCCATTTTGGCTAATATTTTCTTGTAAAGAAAAGGTCTTTTTATCCATTTCCTCACTTATTTTGGCTGTTTTTCCTACGACAAGAACTTCTTGTAATTCAATTGATTTTTCTTCTAATTCAATGGTTTTAATGTCAAGGTATTTTGACAGATTTCCTACAAAAAGCGATAGTTGTGTTGTTTTGAAACCTATAATTGAAATTTCTAATAAGTAATTGCCTGATTCTATGTTTGATACTGAAAATCGCCCTTCTTCGTTGGTTATAGTACCGCTTACAAAACTGCTATCTTTTTCTGATATCAAAACTACATTTACGTAAGGCAAATATGTTTTACTATTTTTGTCTTTTACCATTCCTGAAATAGTTACGTTAGTCTGAGCGTTAATGGTGAAAAAAAACAGAATAGAAAAGACTAAACTTCCTATAAATTTTTCTTGAATCATTTTACTTTATTTAAAGGTAAAATTAACCTAAAGAAACTAGCTTTTGAAAAAAGTTATTGATTAAAGTTTCGTAGTTGATAGAAAGCTGATTATCAGTTAAATAAAATCAAAAAAAGTTGCCTTTTTGAGCATAATTTGTTAATTTTGAGGAAGTTAAAAGCTAATTTCCAAATCAATCAAAAATGTATCAGAATATATTAATTAAAAACATCTCTGAAGGAAGTGAATATTCTTATTAAAATTGATAAGTTATCGAATGAACTTCGTGAACATTCAACCTTTGGAACAGGAAAACCAGTGCAATTAAAGTTATATGAAACCCTAATCTCGTGAAGTAGATAAAATAATACATCAATACTCTCAGCATTTTGCCATCGGAAATGAAGAAAAGCCAAAACAGAAAGATAAATAGTCTTTTCGCCCATATTGGCATATACAGTTTTTTATCAAGTTTGAAACCTATATAAAAGCATTACCAAAGGCCGTTTTGACAGCTCAAAGGAATTATATTTTTATAAAATCTTTATTTCTTAAAAACTAAATTTGTTACAAAAATTATGGCATTACTTAGGACAAGAAATCTTAGCAAAAAAAATCAATACCTGTTAAGCATCTTTCTTATTGTATTGTCTGCTATTTTATCCTTTTTTTCTGTTGATTTTATTGGTTATAGATCCATTGCACTTATACTTTTATTAATTGTATCGTTCAATGCCATACTATTTGATATATTTCCAGTAATGCTTTCTGCCTTATTGAGCGCTTTAATTTGGAATTTCTTTTTTATACCTCCAATTCTAACTTTTCACATTGGTACTGTAGAAGATGGACTGATGTTTCTAATGTATTTTGTAATCGCTTCAATTAATGCCGTATTGACGTATAAAATGCAGGAATTGGAGAAAAAGGAAAGAGACGAAGAAGAAAAGGAAAAAACCATTAAACTTTACAATACATTGTTAAATTCACTTTCTCACGAATTACGGACGCCAGTTTCGGCCGTTATTGGGGCTGTTGACACACTTAAGGAAAATAATGACAAACTTTCACTGAAAAACCAAACCGAACTACTTTCACAAATTGAAATTGCCAGCATACGTCTAAACAGGCAAATAGAAAACTTACTTAATATGAGCCGACTTGAAAGTGGAATGTTGAAACTCAATCTGGACTGGTGCGATTTGAACGAGCTTATTTTCTCGGTCATTCAAAAGTTACGACCAATCAACAATAAGCATTCCATTGATTTCAATGCAAAGGAGGATTTACCTTTATTCAAAATGGACGCAGGCTTAATGGAACAAGTTCTTTATAATATTATTTATAATGCCATTCTGTACACTCCCGAAAAATCAAAAATAAACATTATTGCTGCTTACCAATCTGAAAATTGTGTTATAATAATTTCAGACAATGGATTTGGTTTTCCGGAATCTGAGATTCAATATGCCTTTGAAAAATTTTACCGATTGCCTCAAAGTATAGCCGGTGGAAGTGGGTTAGGTTTGAGCATAGCAACAGGTTTTGTAGAAGCTCACAACGGAAAAATAAAGTTGGAAAATGAGAAGGAACATGGTGCAAAATTTACTATCACCATTCCAGCAGAAACTTCCTTTATAAATAACTTGAAAAATGTCTAAAGCAGAAATTCTAATAATTGACGATGAACCTCAAATCCGAATGTTGCTTAAAATAAATCTGGAGAGTAATGGCTACAAAGTATTGCAAGCTGGCATAGGAAAGGAAGGAGTAATTTTGGCGGCTAACCATCCGCCTGAATTGATATTGTTGGACATTGGTTTGCCGGATAAAAGTGGACACGAAATTTTAAAAGAATTAAGGACATGGTTCAATAAAGCAATAATAATCATTTCTGTTCAAAGCAGCGAAGCCGATATCGTAAATGCGCTTGACAACGGAGCAACGGACTATCTCACGAAACCATTTCGTACGGGCGAACTCCTGGCTCGCATACGTTCGTGTATTCGCAGAAACAATTCTGATATAAGTAATAATCTAATCTCTTGTGGTAATTTAGAGATTGATTTTATGGCAAGGACAGTAAAACGAAACAACGAACTTTTAAAACTCACCTCCACAGAATATAATTTACTGTCTCTATTCGTAAAAAATGAAGGCAGAGTTTTAACACAACAATTTATACTCAGAGAAATTTGGGGTGTCGGTTATCAAAACGAAACCCAATACCTGAGAGTATTTGTAGGTACGCTTCGAAAAAAAATTGAAGATAATCCCAATCAACCCAAACACATTATAACCGAAAACGGAGTTGGCTATCGCTTTAACTAATTTTCATTTAAAAATCTTTATAAAATCTTTATGCTTTGTATTCAGATTTTTACAATTTACCGATAACATTAAAGGCATTTTTGTACCATTAATTTGCAAAGTATGGAAAGTGTAAAAAATGATATCAACAGTAAAATAACGGGCGCCACATTGTTAGTGGCACTTGGAATTATTTATGGCGACATTGGGACTAGTCCACTATATGTAATGAAAGCCATTGTAGGCGAAAGACCAATATCTGAAGCATTGGTCTATGGGGGTATTTCCTGTGTGTTTTGGACTATTACTTTCCTTACCACATTCAAATATATTTACCTGACACTTAGAGCAGACAATAAAGGCGAAGGCGGTATTTTTTCATTGTATGCACTTATTCGCAAATATGGAAAATATCTTGTCTTCCCTACAATGATAGGTGCTTCCACCTTGTTGGCTGATGGTATTATTACACCACCTATTTCAGTAATGTCGGCTGTTGAAGGTTTAGAGAATGTAAAAGGCCTGAAATCCATTCCTACAATTCCGATTGTCATTGTAATTTTATCGGTATTATTTTTATTTCAGCGTTTCGGAACCCACAAAGTAGGTGGTGTTTTTGGTCCTGCAATGTTGGTTTGGTTTACCATGCTATCCACATTAGGTATCATTCAAATCGTAAAACATCCAGCCATTCTAAAAGCACTTAATCCTATTTATGCTTTTCAGTTTTTGACAGAATACCCGTCAGGTTTTATTTTGTTGGGCGGTGTTTTCCTTGCAACCACAGGCGCTGAAGCATTATACTCCGATTTGGGACATTGTGGAAGAAAAAGTATTCGATTTACTTGGGCATGTGTAAAAGTAGCTCTAATGCTAAACTATATGGGACAAGCCGCCTGGTTAATGAATTTGGGTGATAATGCTGTGCTTGATGGACGTAATCCATTTTTTGAAATCATGCCGCAATGGTTTTTAATTACCGGTATTACCATAGCAACAAGTGCAACGATTATTGCTTCGCAAGCGATGATTAGCGGAAGTTACACATTGGTAAACGAAGCTATCAACTTAAATTTTTGGCCACGAGTGGCCGTTCGACAACCTTCTGAAATCAAAGGACAGATATATATTCCTAGTGTTAATATTATGCTTTGGATTGGTTGTATATCTATGGTGCTGTTCTTTAGAAATTCTTCACAAATGGAAGCTGCTTATGGACTGGCAATTACCATCACTATGTTGATTACCACCTATCTGCTTACATTCTTCCTTATTTACAAGTTGAAATGGAACAAGATAATAGTTTTTACTTTATTGTTGTTGTTTGCTACTATAGAGTTTACTTTTTTCTTTGCTAATGTTCATAAATTTCCAGAAGGTGGTTATATCACCTTATTAATTTCTGTTTTTTACATTTTTATAATGTATTCTGTTTACTATGGTCGTAAAATGACAAATCAATTTACAAAATTTGTGGATTTAGGTAAGTATGCCAACCTACTAAAAGAGTTAAGTGAAGACAAGGAAATTCCAAAGTATTCAACTCATTTAATATATCTCACAAAGGCCAATCTTCGACACAACATTGAAGAAAAAGTAATTAATTCTATTTTCACCAAAAAACCCAAACGGTCAGACGTGTATTGGTTTCTTCACGTTCACAGAACAGAAGAACCTTATACGTTAACTTATGATGTTACTGAGTTGATAGACGATAAAGTTATCAAAGTAAATATCAATGTTGGTTTTCGAATACAGCCGAGAAGTGAATTGTATTTTAAAAAAATTGTACAGGATTTAATTGCCAATAAAGAATTAAACTTACATACTCGTTCTGATGGTTCTACAAAATATAATAGCGAACCGGATTTTAAATTTGTAGTGATTGAACGATTCCTTTCGGCAGAAAACGAATTTACACTGAAAGAAAACATTTTACTTAATGCTTATTTTGGGATGAAACATTTCGGGCAAAGCGATGAAGCCGCATTTGGTTTGGATAAAAGCGATGTGGTAGTTGAATTTGTTCCTTTGATTTATCATCCTGCTAATAAAGTGAATTTGCAAAGAATAAAACTCGAACAGGAAAAATTGTAAATCTTGAAAATTGATTTGTCATTTATTTGAAATAGTTAACCTGTAATTTGTAAAATCCGGTGAAATTGGGTTCTCCGTCAATTTTGGTGATTACAATTATTTTGAGCCTATTTTCTAGTCAATCACAAACCTTTTCAATGAAGTTTCCTGATTATATTAGTCCTGGTTCTCGGTCATTTTTACACCTTAACATTCTTCAGACCAGTGATTAATGTAGTTAAATAAATACTCTCACGTCTTATAATTCAATAAATTTTCTTCCGAAATCCTGGGTAAGAAAGAATAAAATAGCTTAATCCCCATGGGAAAGTGCTTTTTTTACTTTAGGGATTACCTCTTCTCCAATCAAGGCAATGGTTTCACTGAGTTGCTGATGACTCAGCCCGGCATTGTCTAGCTGGAAGGTAAAGCGGTCAATGCCTCCCAATGAGGCACTGTGACGTAGAATTTTCTCTGCCACCTCATCTGAATCTCCTACCAGGTAGGCTCCTCGGGGAGCATTTTGGGCTTCAAAATGCCCTCGGGTGACGGGTGGCCAACCACGCTCGCGACCGATACGGGTGAAGGTTTCGGCATAGCCAGGGTAGTAAGTTTCCACCGCTTCTTCATGGGTTTTCGCAACATAACCCAGGGAATGCAAACCTACCTTTAAGTCTTCTTGTGCAAAGTCAGCCTTGTATCCAGCTTCCCGGTACAGATCAATCAAGGGGCGGAAACGGTGTGTCTCCCCACCAATCACCGCTACCATTAATGGAAGTCCAAGAGAACCTGCCCGCACAAAGGAAGCGGGTGTGCCACCTACGCCCAACCAAATGGGGAGTTTGGCTTGCATAGGCCTTGGATAAATCGCTTGCGATTGCAAGGAAGGTCGAAATCGTCCCTTCCAGGAGATTACCTCTTGTTCATTGAGCTGCAATAGCAGATCAAGCTTTTCTGCAAAAAGGGCATCGTAATCTTGAATATTTAAACCAAAAAGGGGAAATGCTTCTGTAAAGGAACCCCTCCCTACAACCAGTTCGGCACGACCTTGGGAGAGTAAGTCCAGCGTAGCAAACTGTTGGAATACCCTTACCGGGTCTGCTGCGCTGAGTACGGTTACTGCACTGCTTAACCGAATCCTACTGGTGCGCGCGGCGGCGGCAGCTAAAATCACTGAGGTAGCGGAATCTAAAAATTCCTTTCTATGGTGCTCCCCGATGGCAAATACATCCAACCCTTTTTCATCGGCCAACTGGATGCGATCCAGCAATTCACGTAATGCATCTTGAGCGGTACCGACAGGGTTTCCTTGAGCATCCGTCACAAAGGCAGCAAAACTATCTATTCCTATTTCCATGGGTCTTCCCTATTATTAATTAAAGTTTATTTAAATTATTTCAAAAATGATAGGTAGTCACATTTATTTATTCTTTATGGATTAAACAAGTTTAACGGTAAAGTGTAACAATAGATGCGGCTAACTTGTTTCAGCTTAACCTACTGACAAATAAAGAAAAAGCCATCATTTCTGATGGCTCGTCCAGTGTGGCTTCCTCCAAAGACGAAAGATGCACCTATAATTTGGCAGATTATTTTTATTAGCAGAATAAAAGGCCAGCGTGGAAATTCTACCATTAAAAATTGTGCAGGGATTGGTGGTTGGACTTCGCCTCCCAATATATGTTTCATCAAAACAGTGAAAAACATTAAAAAAACAAAGCCTACGTCATTTAGTATTTTTTGGCGGTAGCATCCTCTATGTTTTTTGCAAAAAGGATAACTACAGATAGTGTCAACAAGGCTCCTGACATCGCTTCATGCATAAGCGTACCAACTCAGATTGTATCGCCTGCCATAAGATAGGAAATGCCCCTTTAGCAACCTCCTCAGTACTAAATAAAAAACCAATAGCTTGAATTAAATTAATAGTTCCAATAAATGTCAACACATTTTTTGTGGTTAATAATTTCATGTTAATTTTTTAAAATTATCCTACTCATAAGGATTTTCAGATACGCCCAGTTTTTAAAGTGGGTTTTGATTTCCATTGTATTAAAAATAAACCACTATAAGTGCTGTGATGTAATTAAATTGCGTGTTTAAAGCCCTACAAAGATGAGAATAGTACCAGGAGCATCCAGCGGATTAAAAGTCCATTTGATAATTTGTAAATTATTTGTATATATTCAATTATTAATAAAACGAAACAAACCTTCGCTAATACATACCAAAATAGGTGGCTAAACGAAAGATCGTTTCGGGTATAAGCTAGTTACCGGTCAGTTTTGAATAACCTCGCAGAAAATAGAAACTTAAATGAAATTTTACTTACTTGATATAATTAACAGAATACAAAGTTTCAGTAGAAAACTAGATGAAACTTCATTAATTGAAAACAACCATTGGGTTTCTATTGACGACTTAGAAGCCGAAAAGAAAGTTTATATTTTCAGACCGAATGGCCAATTATTAATTTCCACTAACGGAATTGTAAATAAGTCAAGTTGGGAATATTTGGGTAATGGAAGTTTATTAATAGACACAACTGAAGGAAGTTTTCTTTTTAAAAGTGGATTCCTTGACGAAACATTATTAGCCTTAAAAATTGACAGCTCTGAAAAGTTTGCCTTGTTTGTTAATGAAACCAAATATGGCGCAGAAATTAATAACATAACTGATTTGCAAAAATATATAGAAGCAAAATATACAAAGGTTAGCAAGATTGAGGAAACAAAGAACTATCCGAAATATGATAACGCAATATATGTCGACTTTGACAATGTTTGTCCAGGTTGCAATTATGAAGGAATTGGAAACCTAACAGAATGTCCAAGTTGTGGACTAAAATATAGTTAGTAAAAAACCGAACCGGTAACAGCCGTTTCTCGCAATTGCGAATTTTGCTTAAGCCGGTTGTCGATTTTCCGCCGGAAAATC
>Ga0214921_10008994_pt1 | contig 12745 bp, 20 predicted proteins | sample LL1505_MetaG_FD_177992 | JGI IMG/M metagenome (GOLD analysis project Ga0214921, IMG submission 177992) | Freshwater microbial communities from Lake Lanier, Atlanta, Georgia, United States - LL-1505 | ecosystem: Environmental > Aquatic > Freshwater > Lake | place: USA: Georgia | collected... | reverse complement strand
TTTGCTAGCATTTTTATTGCCATTCTGAATGCCATGATCGGATCATTGTTTAGCATTAATCGCATCAAAATTGAGCGCATCCGTTAAACAGCCTGCCTTTGTGGTTGAGGTGCCATACACAACCTCACCCAAAATGACTCGATACGAGGGCCCGCTGATTGACCCAAATCCGGAACCTCGCTATTTGGATGCCAAGCGTCGTGAGCTTGACCTTCTTGGACCTGAGCTATTTGCCCAGCACGATACCCCACAGACGCGCGAACTCATTTCTAAGGCAGCTACCGCCTTAAATTGCGCAAATGATTGCGCAAAGGCATCACCAATTGAAAGGATTGAGGATTTAGCTTTATGCCTCAATGAAGATGTAGCCCTCTTAGAAAACGATGTTCTCACCGCCATTTGTTTTTGCTTTCCAAGCAGTTGGGTACCTGCAAAACGGTTAGGTATGGCGCTTGCACAAATTCATTATCCAGTAGCCGATGGGGAGCGACTGGTGCAGGCCAGCCCAAAAATTGCCCACGTGATGAGTGATCCCCAGCAAGGATCCTTTCGACGCTATGTCTGGACGATTAGTAATAGTGCGGAGTTAAGTCAGCACCCCTTACGAAAGTCAAAAGCGATTCCCAAAAGGGTTGAGGATTTGTATTACCGGCTTGAAACGCAAACCACCATGCCAATCAACACCTCTTTGGGGCGAGCCAGTCTATTTCTGGTGAAAGTAGAGGTTTGCCCGTTGATGACGTTTTGGCAAAACCCAGAGCAACGCATACAAATTTGTGCGAGTATTCAATCCATGAGTGAGGCAGTGTTGGAATACAAAAATTTGCGCTCGATTAAAGCGTTGCTGCTTGGAAACGACTAACTGAATAGGGCTTTGCGATGGATGATTTTGGACCAATTATTCTGATTGAGGTCGTCCTCGTATTCGGAGGAGTGCTACTTTTTGCCTGGTGGCAATTACGTGACCTCAAGAAGGAACGCGAGAAGGATCTGAAAAAGAAAGAAGAAGACAAATCCTAGTCATATTGCGCTGCAACCACACTAAGCAACATCGCAATACTTGCTAAAAATTAGAATTACACTAAGATGAACTTACTGTGCCAAAACCAGCGACTAAATACTTTCCCGAAGAAAACTACACCGAACTGGATTTGGTCAGTCTTTCCTATGTGAGTGATGCGACCGAAGAATTTGGTATCTTGGCATTAATGCAATTAGTTGATAAGGCGTCACGCCGCAATAAGAGCTTAAACGTTACTGGCGTTTTATCGTTTGATAATGGCCGTTTTGGTCAGATCATTGAAGGCAAGCCCAAAGACGTTGAGTTGTTATGGGAAGCAATTCAGCGAGATCCGCGCCACACGAATGTGGTATCGCTGGGAATGAAGCGAATTAACAGTCGGCGCTTCGCTAATTGGTCAATGCGTCTGTGTGGTCGAGAAGAAATTACGTCCGCCAATCCCGACATTAAGCTCTAATTATTTTTGCAGTTCGCATTGCATGATGGGGTATCCATCTTGCAAGGTAGCCTCCACATACCGATCGTTCTTATACACATAGACCTTGACGCCTTTACCGTCGCCAATATTGTTGACATTGGTAAATAGTGCGGTCTTGCTATCAATTCGTTTTAAGCTCGCAATCGTGGTGGGCTCACCAATGCTAAATTTTGAACCGGTCCAACGGTCTGGTCGAATGAAGTCACCTTTAATCATTTTGCCGCGGTAGGTCTTCATATAGATGCAATCTTTTTGATTAAGAATCAAGTCAACAGCATCATCCTTGCGATCAAACAAACCTGCCTGCGTTAATGAACTCATTGGAAGTAGCGCTGCAGATAGTAAAAGGGCGATGAAGCGTTTGGTCATGATGCGAAAGTCAGTTCAAATGATCGGCACCTGCACAGGCGCCTAGTAGCAATACCATTAGGGTCAGTAAATACGGTCTGGAATCGCGATAATTCAAGAAATTACCTCCTGAAATAATTTAATCAAAGGCTATCGAGATCGTCAAGGTTTGGAGTGTTCAAGTCCAAATCGGCCATCCTCGATGCATTTCAAGCCCAGCGGATCCCGTTGATAGAGATAAACCCAGGCGGTTTGCCATTCAGACTGGCAAATGAACTCAACCAAGCGTAATACGCGCTGATATTCATGGGGGCTAGGGTCGTTTGGTGAACATTCTTCATAACGATCAATTTCAGTCAATAGAAGCTCCGTATCGAGTTGCCACAGCTCCCCATAAACCCAGCTTTCTGAAGCATTGGCATGATGATTCAATCGATCGGTAGCGCCTGGGTACCACGTTACTTGATAGAGTATTCCTGGCATTCGGGCCGCACCCAAACAGCGAGCCTTCGCATGCAAGTGTTTGGCATTGGGATGGTCAAAAGGGCTCATCAAGGTCCCATAAACAAATAGTAAATCGGTGCTCATGATCGCTTTACATGGAAACCCTAATAGGAGGAAGTTAAAAGCCTATTCACAATCAAAATATTAATAGATGGATAGGGTGCACAAGAATGAAAACCGTTAGTCAGCTATTGGCCGAAAAAAATCACCGGATCGAAACCATTGCTCCAAACATGCCGGTGTTTGATGCCCTAAAACTCATGTTAGAGAAAGATGTTGGCTCACTACTGGTCATCGAATTTGGTGGGCTTGTCGGAATTTTCACCGAGCGTGACTACGCCCGTAAATTGGTCTTGCAAGGAAAAAGCTCACAAAATACCTTAGTGCGGGATGTGATGAGTACCAAACTAATTACAGTTAAGCCAGAAGATACCCTTGATTACTGCATGCAGCTCGTGACCGAGAAACGGATTCGCCATCTGCCAGTGTTAGATGGCAAACGCTTAATTGGCATGCTATCGATTGGCGATTTGGTTAAAGCCGCACTCGCGGAGCAAGCTGCTACGATCGCTCAACTTGAGGCCTATATTAATTCTTAAAGGCCCATTTCTTTAAATACATCCTTGGCAGTACGAAAACTATCAATCGCTGCCGGCACGCCACAATAAATGGCCGATTGCAAAAAGATCTCGGCGATTTCGTCTTTACTCAAACCATTATTAATTGCGCCCTTGACGTGCAGTTTGAGCTCATGGGGTCGATTGAGGGCAGTGAGCATCGCCAGATTAACAATGCTTCGGGTCTTGCGATCAAGACCGGGACGGTTCCAGATTTCATTCCAGCAGTATTCCGTCACTAATTCTTGGAGCGGTAAGTTAAAGTCATCAGCATTGCGGATTGCTTGATCCACATACTCAGCGCCGAGTACCTCACGACGGGTTTTTAATCCCTTTTCAAAAGCATCACGATTCATGGCTGTCTCCTTAATCATTTACTAAACAGCAGTATAGTTATAGGCATGGATCATCGTTCGATTCTTATCATTCTGATCATGGCTTTGGGCCTGTCTGCCTGCGGAACCCCGCAAAGCGGCTTTCGGGTAGTTAATCGATCGGACGGCATGATCGGGGTGCAAGCCGTTAAGGGCGCCAAAGAAATTGAGGCACAAGAACTTGCTACTAAAGAATGTAAAAAGAATGGAAAATCCGTCGCCCGAATTTCAGAAGCGCGTAGCACCCATAACGATAATTTTCCAATGATTTATATATACCAATGCCTAAACTAGTTACAGATTGCCTAGTAGCCTGAACGAATGTCTATTTACACGCACACCCAAACCATTCCTCTATTTCCGCTTGGTACCACCTTGTTTCCTGATGGCATCATGCTGCTCAAAATCTTCGAGGTGCGTTACTTAGATATGGTGAAGCAGTGTGTGCGTGAGGGTTCTGGCTTTGGTGTTGTAACACTGAACGGCGGGGATGAGGTGCGCATGCCTGGACAAGAGGTTAGTTTTAATTCGGTCGGAACCTATGCCCGCATCAAAGAGTTTGATCCGGTCCAACCCAGCCTATTCATGATTCAATGCCATGGTGAACAGCGCTTTCGTGTCAAAACCAGCGAGACCAAGCGCAATGGCTTGATTGTTGCTGATGTTGATTTCATCGAAGACGATGCCTTTATGGAGGTTCCTGAGGATCTAAAAATGACCTCAAGCGTATTAGGGAAGGTGATACAGTCCTTTAAAGAACAGGGCGCTGCCCTTGGGAAAGAGCTGCCCTTTAGTAAACCCTATCGCTTTAACGAATGCGGCTGGGTCGCCAATCGATGGTGTGAGCTCTTGCAGTTAAGCCCTGGTCAAAAGCAATTTTTCCTAGAACAAGAGAGCCCGCGCCTTCGTTTGGATCTCATTCATGAATTACTCGAAGAGATGGGTGTTTATAAGGCTGTGAAATAATGATTTTTATTACAAAAGCAATATAACTAAATAAATAATTGGAGACAGCATCATGAGATTAAACATTGCATTCGGTTTAATTGCTACAGCGGTTCTGAGTTTTAGCCATGTACACGCTCAAAGTAACTGGCCAAGTGGTCAAACTGTTCGAGTAATCGTGCCTTTTCCTGGGGGAGCAAGCACACTTGATTCGGTGGTTCGTACTCTTACCCCTGAAATGAGTAAGGCGCTTGCATCACCTGTGATTGTCGATAACAGACCTGGCGCCGGAACGGTCATTGGAGTTGATGCAACCGCTAAGGCAACGGATGGAAATACCGTTGGCGGTGTTGCAAATAGTTTTACGGTTAATCAAACCTTAGTAAAAAACCTACCCTACAACACTACGAAAGATTTACAGGCTGTCATCTTGATGGCTAAAACAGCCAATGTGCTTGCAGTGCGTCCTGGATTGCCAGTCAATAATTTGAAAGAATTAATTGCTTATGCCAAGAAGAATCCTGGAAAACTATCTTATGGATCATTTGGTAATGGTACAACCGCTCATTTTGCGGGAGAAATGCTGAAGTCCCAAGCCGGAATTTTTGTGGTTCATATTCCCTATCGTGGTCAAGGACCTGCATTAACCGATTTGCTGGCTGGAAATATTGACATGATGTTTGGTAACTTGCCTGATTTTCTGCCACACATTAAATCGGGTAAGTTAAAAGCCATCGGCACAACCTATTTGACACGTGCGCCCTTGGCCCCAGAGATCCCAACCATCGCCGAGCAGGGATTCCCGAAATTCGAGACAGACTCCTGGTATGGCATTGTGGCCCCAGCAAGTATGCCCAAAGATCGAGTAGATAAGGTCAATGCGGCAATTAATCAAGCGCTTCAAGATCCTGCAGTCAAAAAGAATTTTGCTGATCGAGGCATTGAGATTATTGGTGGAACACCTGCTAAATTTTCTGAGCACATTCAAGCTGAAATTTCAAAATACGCGCAGATTGTGAAGAGTTCTGGAATGACGATTGATTGATGTTATGCACGCAACAGAACTTTTTGAAGCAGGAAACTATCGCTATATTCCAAGTGTTTTTCAGTACTCGGCCGGAGTCAAGGCTGAGCCTGGTTTTTGCCTCGAGCAGGTTCGCTTTCATCGAGCACTGCCATTGCAAGACGGATTTGAGTATGCCAAAGTGCATCTTCAAAAAATAGGGCGTCCGCTGACGGCATTTGCTCACTGTGAACTGCGATCGCCTGCCCAATTTGATGATCAAGGATTTATTGCATTCAACCGTCAGTACGTGGCTCAGTTGGAGGCCTGGGGAATATACACACCGGCGTTTGAGAATAGGGAAGCGATTAACCCGGTAGCACGCACAAATGTGTGCCCTAAACATCATGCCCCGAGGCAAGTATCGATGTTTTCATTTACCTATTCAGTGCCCGTTGAATCACCCCGTATTAGTTTTGTCCTCTCGGGCGGAGGCGATGCTAGAAAAGGCCCTGAACCTTATCGAGATCGAATTATTGCGTATGGCGATTGCTCGCCTGAAGGTCTGAAGACCAAAATTGCTTTTGTCATTGACGAAATGACAACGCGATTACGCAAACTGGATTTAACCTGGAATGATGCGACAAAAGTACAGGCCTATACAATTCATGATATTACGCCTTGGATTGATGAGCTGCTTTCAAATCCTGGATTAATTCCAAATGGACTAACGTGGCATTATGCAAAACCACCTGTTGCTGGCTTGGAATATGAGATGGATGTTCGTGGTGGCGTTAGCGAACTTTTTATTAATTAACGATAAATAATGACAGTGACTACAAATTCAAATAAAAAAAATATTCGTGTTGCAATTGCAGGGCTGGGCGCAATTGGCAAATCCTTATCAACGCATCTGGCTTCTGGAGCAATTCCAGGCGTCGAGTTAACTGCAGTGTCTGCCAAGGATCATCAAAAAGCGCAAGAATTTGTCAAAACCCTTGCTCATCCCGTTAAGGTCTTAAAGATTGAAGATCTTGAGCCCGAGGCTGATGTGGTGGTTGAATGTGCTCCTGCGAATTTACTGGGCGACATCATTACACCCTTTTTGAAAAATCAAAAACGTGCAATCGTACTTTCTGTCGGTGCTATCTTATTTCGTCCAGATCTTGTGGAACTGGCTAAGGAAACAGGCGGAGTGATTATGGTGCCTACTGGCGCTTTGATTGGTCTCGATGCAATGGTTGCTGCCGCAGAAGGAAATATTCATTCGGTTCGCATGATTACACGTAAACCACCAAAAGGTCTTGAGGGCGCTCCGCACTTAATTGAACATCATATTTCAGTTGCTAACCTAACAGAACCCTTAAAAATATTTACGGGAAATGCTAAAGAGGCTGCAAAGGGATTTCCTGCAAACTTGAATGTGGTCGTAGCACTTGCACTGGCTGGCATTGGTCCAGAAAAAACCTTACTTGAGATTTGGGCCGATCCGACTGTAGTCCGAAATACGCACACCATTACGGTTGATTCCGATTCAGCCAAGTTCACCATGACCATGGAAAATATTCCATCGGAAAACCCAAGAACCGGCCGCATTGTGGCGCAAAGCGTGGTCGCCATGCTCCGTAAATTAACTTCGCATTTTCAAGTTGGCACTTAACACGAAAGAAATACCATGGGCATGACTGCTTCTGAAAAAGAATCAATTCGTATGCGTTATTTGGAAGTTGATACATCCAATGTGGCTGACGTTTTAGATAACATGAACTTATTGCAACAAGGATTAGCGGCTGATTTTGGTCCCTATCCAGAAACTTGCAAGCGGATGGCAGGTTGGGCTTATACCATTCGCGGTCAAATGACCCCTTATCCACAAGGCGGAGATGCCGATAAGATGCAAGCTTGTCAAGGCTTATCCCCTGGTGAGATTGGTGTTTGGAGTGGCAATGGCGAGGGAATTTGCTATTTTGGCGAGCTGATCGCCTTGGGCATGAAGGAGCGCGGGTGTGTTGGAGCACTAATTGATGGGGGCATCCGGGATGTGCGTTGGATTGGAGAGCATCAGTTCCCCGTGTTTGCCCGCTATAAAACCTCTGTGCAGTCCATAGGACGTTGGAAAGTCAATGCCTGTCAAGTCCCGGTGTATATGCGAGGCCATGATGGTGGCAATGTCATTGTGCGCCCCGGTGATTTTATTCTTGCCGATGAAGATGGCGCTATTGTGATTCCAGTTGAACATGTTCATACCGTGTTGGTTGAAGCTGAGCGATTGACTGAAATTGAGAAAAATATTCGTAAGGAAATTGCCAATGGGCTTACATTGGCTGAAGCCCTAAAAAAATATGGGCATGTTTAGTTTGTATTGGATAAACATTCCTGTTCGTTTGCGTTAGATTAAGCGGATGTTTACCTGTGTGCTGTGCGGAAATCCACGCGTCATTATGGGCGTTTGTCCGCACTGCGGCACAGATGCCTTACCGCTAAAAGAAAGTGATACGGTTACTGTTAATCTTGAGCTTGGTGGTCCCACTACCGAAGAAGCCCTGAACGCACTAACTGAACATATTCGGACTGCTAGCGAAATTGATATTCGAACCATTATCGTCATTCATGGGTATGGTTCATCGGGTATCGGGGGTAGTATTCGAAGAACCATTCGGGAAGCCCTGGCAAACAATTTTTTTGCCGATCGGGTCGATGAATATATTCATGGAGAAGACCTTGCTCATCGATCTTCAATCTATCAGGATCTGATTAAGCGCCGACCTTCATTGAAATCGCACTTTAAATCGTTTAAAGAGGGCAATCCCGGAATGACGATATTATTGATGCGTCATTAAGACTTATTATTGTTTGATTTCTTACTATGCCAAATTACTGGGCCAGTTCTGGCTTTAACACTCTTTCGGTGAATTCTGATCATCATCTCATGGTGACGGATGATTTTCTTAGGACCTATCTTGCGCGCCCCGAGCTGAGTCTAATTCCCCAGTCCTGCACCCAGGAGCGCGCTATTCATCAGCGCCTATTGAATTCGCCACGCGAAGAAATTAGCCAAGACGAGATTCAGAAAATCGCCGATACCGATGTGCAGGCTAACTATGAAATTTGGTTTCGGTATCGAAGTAAGTTGCTGGCTGCAAGCTCCCTCGAGCATTTCTATATGAGCTTATTCCAAGGAAAGGGCGTGGATGTTCCCCCTTTGTTTGTCAGTCAGCTAACCCAAATTTTTCTACGACATATGCTGGGAGAGAACCCAGACCCTTATGAGCTAAGGATGGCTGAGTTCTTTTTTCGAACCCAAAAGGTCAGCATTCTAGAGGGTGGTGTGTTGATGGCGGCTGACCACGAGACCATTGAACGAAATGCCCAGGCTTCGGACTTTGGCAATATTGTGGATCTTCTGAAGAACCAATCGTTAGCGGCACGCACTATCGACTTGGATGTATTACATCCTGACAATGCCAAATCCTATTGGGGGCGAGATGAGTTCTTTGATTTTGCAGTTCAGCTCAATTTTGACCAGCCCGCATTACCCGCCTTAGCGCGTCTTCTTGAAAAATGGATCAAGCACTTTTTGGGGATTGATACGAGCATTACCCCAATGAAGGAGATCTCTGACTCTAAATGGGTTTGGCATGTTGGCTTAGACGCCGCTGCGACTGAGATTCTCAATGGCCTCTACCAAGAGCAAAGTCTCGATGAAAGCGTGCTGAACCGCTTAATTTGCCTCTTCAAACTCGAATTTAAGGACACGAGTCCGGTGCTTACCCAAGTTCGGGGCAAGCCAGTCTATCTTGGCCTCGCCATGAATGATCAATCCCAGATCAAGCTTAAACCACAGAACCTTCTCTTTAATCTTCCATTAAGCCCTGTTTCATAAGCTTTTTTCTCCTTTTGCATCTTGTGCAATGCAATAATTTTAGGGTATACTATTAGGTATAAACCCTTAGGAGAAGAAAATGACAAGCAATACCCTTAAACCAACCTTAGCTGGAAGTTCCATTGGACTGACCGCCGGGTCAAGCGCAGGCACCTTGGCTGCTATCCTCAAAACATTGCGTATGATTGGCAGTGCTTGGGAAGAGTCTAGAGTGGAATATAAAAAGCGAGCCATCTTGGGTGGCGGTTGGGAATAATTGAAATCAGTCCGTATTGACTTTGTATCGGATATTGCCTGTCCATGGTGTGCAATTGGTTTGACTGCCCTAGAGCAGGCAGTCGACCAAGTGTCCGATCGAGTATCGGTAGAGATTCATACTCAGCCCTTTGAATTAAACCCGCAGTTGCCCCCAGGCGGACGGGATGTATTTGAGTATCTCTCAGAAAAATACGGTAACCCAATTTCGCAAATTAAGATCAATCAAGAACGAATTTATCAGCGCGCTGCAGAAATCGGATTTACCTTTCATCCAGAAGGGCGCAAACGAGTCTATAACACTTTTAATGGCCATCGACTCTTGCATTGGGCGGGCGAGGAATTTGATGCAGCCGCGCAATTGCGGTTAAAGAAGGCGCTGTTTCATACCTACTTTACCTTGGCAGTCAGCATGGATGAGCCCCAACACCTACTAGACGCCGTAGCACGCGCAAACCTGCCAGTCTCACGGGCGCAAGCTGTGATCGAGAGCGATGAATTTTCTCAGGCAGTGCGAGACATCGAGCAGCAGTATGGGCAACTCGGAATTAGCTCCGTACCAGCAGTGATCTTTAATCAACGCCATCTCATTTCAGGGGCGCAAGCACCCGAGGTGTTTGCGCAAGCCATCCTCGAGTACGCAGACTAAATGCGTTATTCCTTGATATTGTTCTGGATCACAAACTTACCCCAGACCCCAATTTGTTTTGCTACAAAAGCATTTGCAGCGTCGGGATTGAGACTAAGAATTTGGATGCCCTGAGTTTTTAGCTTTTCAGCAACCGCTGGAGTTTTGAGCGCTTTATCCACTGCCTTGTACATCGCATTCACAACGGCCGGTGGTGTTTTTGCTGGAGCAATCACTGCCCACCAGGCTGGTGCCTCAAATCCTGGATAGCCACTCTCAGCCAAGGTAGGAACGTTTGGCATATCGGCGGTCCGTTTTGCTGTTGTTACTGCCAACGGAATTAAGCCACCGTTATCGGCATGCGGCTTAATGAGGAACATACTGCCAACGACCAGAGGGATTTGGCCAGCAAGCCCATCTTGCACCATTGGGCCGCCACCGCGATAGGGGGCATGCACCCAATCAACCCCGGTTTTCTTGGCAAAGTCGGCAATCGCCAAATGCCCCAGGCTACCAATACCAATTGATCCATACGTAAATGGTTTCTTCGCCCTCGAGTCAGCCATCAGTTGCTTCATGCTTGTAATTCCAGACTTCTTACTGGCAGCCAAAACCATGGGTGAGGTCCCGATCAGATTGACAGTCACTAAATCGCGAAGCGTGTCATACGGCAAATTGTCTTTAAGGGATGGATTAACACCATGGGTATCAAACACTAGCCCAAAGGTATAGCCGTCGGCCGGTGCTCGTGCCACGGCGGTTGTACCAATGACCCCCGAGGCGCCACCAATATTTTCAACCACAATATTCTGTTTAAGTTCTGCTTGTAAGACGGGAGCCAGTATGCGGGCCACTTGATCCACAGAGCCACCCGGAGGAAAGACGGCAATCATCTTGATGGGACGTTGCGTTGGCCAATTACCAAGGTCACTTTGTGCCATGGTGGGGGCAGCAAAACCAACGGTAATCAATAGAGTAGTAAGGATTCGAATCAGGGAAGCCATCGCGTCTCCAAAAAGTAGAATGAATCCATCATACTGGATTTGAAATGCCGCGAAACGGCAATACAATGAACGTACACCATGATTAATCCCATTCAAATATTTCCCAGAAAAGAGCCCGCCGACTTAGGCATTCACGCACTGCGGGGTATGCCATCCACAGTCATCAGCGATATGCTGGGACGAACGCTGGTTGCCAAAGGCATTCTCCCCATTCATCGAGCACAGATGTCGGTTTGCGGTAATGCTTTCACAATTAAAGTACGCACTGCAGATAACCTCATGGTTCACAAAGCTCTGCAAATGGTTCGAGCAGGAGATGTTATGGTGATTGATGCGGAGGGTGATATCGGTTGTGCGGTCATTGGTGAGATCTTGACGCGCGTTGCTAAAAGTCGTGGTGTCGCAGGCATTGTTGTTGATGGTGCAGTGCGCGATGTCGATGCGCTCGAAGAGCTGGCCTTCCCATGTTGGGCCCGCGGTATTAGTTTACGAGGCCCCATGAAAGATGGACCAGGAGCAATTAATGTGCCGGTCTCCATTGGTGGAATGATCGTGAACCCCGGAGACATCATTTTGGGCGATCGCGACGGTGTCATCGCTGTTCCCCCATCGCTTGCTGCAGAAGCGGCGCGTCTTGGTCAAGAAAAGATCAAACAAGAACAAGAGATCCTCAAAACGATTGAAGCAGGGACCTATGCGACCCCATGGGTTGATGAGCTGCTCATCAAAAAAGGGGTCAAACTCTAATTAAAGAGTTAATACGCACCGATTGGCAATCCCCGCTTGATTTAAAACCTGAGAACCATTCAGACCATTAATCTCAATCACACAGACCGCCGCCGCAACCTGTGCGCCGGTTTTCTCGACAAGGCGAGCAGCGGCTGCAATCGTGCCACCCGTTGCTAATACATCATCAACAACAAGTACCTTTGTGCCAGCTTGCAAAATATGTTTACTGATCTCTAAGGTATCCGAACCATATTCCAGGCCATAGGATTCTTGATGGGTATCGGGAGGTAATTTATTGGGTTTGCGCACCATCACCAACCCCTTGTGGAGATGATTTGCCAGTGCAGATGCAAAGATAAAACCACGAGACTCAATACCTAAAATAGAGTCAAATGAATAACTTGAACTGAGCTTCCCAAGCGATTGAACGGTGTGGGCAAACGCATCGGCATTGACTAATAGAGGTCCAATATCGCGAAATAGCACACCTGGCTTTGGAAAGTCAGGAACGCCAGGCAAGTAGTCTTCAAGCTTCATCCGATTAGAATCCAATCATGGCTATTGATCACCATCCTATCTTACTGCTCGTTGCACTTGAAAATGAACTGCAGGCCATTACCATTCCCAAAAAAATTAAAGTGGCGTATACCGGGATTGGCAAAATCAACGCAGCTACCGAAACTCAAAGTGCGATTATTCAATATCAACCAAGTTTAATTATTAACTTCGGAACCGCCGGAGGAATTAACCCCAAACTGAGCGGCTTAGTGACAATTCAACGCGTTATTCAGCGTGATATGAATTCGCAGCCTCTAGCTCCCCGAGGTATTACCCCGTTTTGCCCAAAACCCGCCGCGTATGTATCTCAGTCTGGTAAACACACCTGCGGAACTGGTGATAGCTTTGTAACCAGTAGAGACCCTTGGCTGATTGAGCAGAAGATCGATGTGGTGGAT
>Ga0214921_10008993_pt1 | contig 12746 bp, 14 predicted proteins | sample LL1505_MetaG_FD_177992 | JGI IMG/M metagenome (GOLD analysis project Ga0214921, IMG submission 177992) | Freshwater microbial communities from Lake Lanier, Atlanta, Georgia, United States - LL-1505 | ecosystem: Environmental > Aquatic > Freshwater > Lake | place: USA: Georgia | collected... | reverse complement strand
TAAATATATATGGCGCAACTAGTTTATGCAATACTTTGAATGTATCTAGTAATGTAGTTCTTTTAGGAGCAACTACACTTTCTAATTCTTTAACTACTACAGGCGGCACCACTGCGCTTTCCAATGCAGTTAATATTTATGGCGTTACTAGTTTATGTAATACTTTGAATGTGTCTAGTAATGTAGTTCTTTTAGGAGCAACTACACTTTCTAATTCTTTAACTACTACAGGCGGCACCACTGCGCTTTCCAATGCAGTTAATATTTATGGATTAACTAGTTTATGCAATGCAGTTAACATATCAGGAGTCACTAGTGTATCAAATAATCTTAATATATCAGGTGATCTCAACTTTAATGGTATACTTAAACAGAATGGCGCAGCTTATGTAGGCAGCCAATGGTCGAACACCTCAAGTAATATATTTTTAAATGGAAGCAATGTTGGTCTCGGCACATCATCACCTGCATATACTCTTGATGTAGCAGGTGACTTACAAGTCCGCAGCAATCTTATTCTCGGAAACAATACTGCTAACTTCCGAGGTATTAAGATTCAGAAGAATCCAAATGGAACTGCACCTTATAATGCTATTACTAATATTGCAACAAATATACCTGGATGCTCAAACTCTAGTAATCTTACCACTGTATATAGTGATTTCCAGATATCTAGTAATTTGATACTTACCAATACGATGAGAATGCGTGGACTTTATATTCAGAAGAATTCAAATGTAACCGCAACTCCATATAATATTACTAGTATGATCTCTTCTATACCTGGATATTCGAATTCTAATAATATTATTACATTATATGCATCGAATTATGTAAATATACTTGCTAGTAATGTAGAAGTTATTCGCTTTAATTCTAACAATGTAACTGTTTCAGGTGATCTAAATTTTAATGGAATATTAAAACAAGGAGGAATACCTTATACAGCTCCATCTGCTGGAAATCAATGGACAAATACAGCATGTAATGTATATATATTATCTAGCAATATTGGAATTGGTATATCAACTCCTGCAGCATTATTAGAAGTTGCTGGTTCAGTGATTGTAAGATCAAATATAAGTGTTTGTAATGTAACTATTTCTGGCGCAGCTACTGTAGCAAATAATCTAAGTGTTTCTGGAAATTTAACAGTTGCAGGAGATGTAACAATAAGTGGGACAAATTTCATAGCAAATGTACAAACTGTAGAAGTAAAAGATAATATTATGGTACTGAATAAAGGTCAACCAAGCACGAGTGGTGTAACATCTCCGCTTGGATCTGGTATAGAAATATATCGAGGTGATTCCTTACCTGTTTATAGATTAGTTTTTAAGGAATCTGCGGGCTTATTTCAGATGGGTTTTAGTGGTTCTGAAATAAATATTGCTACTGAAAGTTATGCGAGCACATATGTTGGCACAAATGCATTATTTAAGGCAAGTAATTTATCAGAATTAACAAATATAACTAGTGCTCGTAATAATTTAGGATTAGGATCAACATGTAATGTTAGTTTTAATACATTATCTTGTACAACAATAAATACAAATGGTAATAATATTAATGCAGGTACAGGAACCGTAACAGCTGCAACGTTTTCAGGAAATGCATCAACAGCTACTTCTGCAACTACTCTTACAAGTGGAGGAACAATAACAACAACTTCAATATCTTGTACAACAATAAATACAAATGGTAATAATATTACATGCGGTAATGGAACCGTAACAGCTGCAACGTTTTCAGGAAATGCATCAACAGCTACTTCTGCAACTACTCTTACAAGTGGAGGAACAATAACAACAACTTCAATATCTTGTACAACAATAAATACAAATGGTAATAATATTAATGCAGGCACAGGAACCGTAACAGCTGCAACGTTTTCAGGAAATGCATCAACAGCTACTTCTGCAACTACTGCTACAAATTTAAGTGGAGGAACTGTTTCAGCAACGACCGGAACATTTAGTGGATCTGTAACTGGTTCAGGTATAATTTCGACGCTTAATATAAATGCTTTAAATCCTAATTTATTAACAGGAGTTGGTAATAATAATTATGTTACTGTTGGAAGAGATATTTCTACAGCTAATAATAGTGCTAATTTTAGATATACTCATAGAGGGGGTAATGGTAGCACCAATAATTATGTTGGTATAGGATTTTGGGGAAATGATGATATATTAAATGTAGTTGCATCAGGTTATGTAGGTATTGGTACATCTTCACCTGGTGCTAAATTAGATGTTTTCGGAAATATTAGAATTTATGAATCTACTGGAACAGTAAATGGATCAACAGCTGGATCTTTAACAATTCAACACGGTGATTCAGGTGGAAAAAGTAGTATTGTATTTCCAAGTGCAGTAAATTATTTATCCGACTATGGATATATCACATTTTATGATAACGTAGCTGGTACAGGATACAATTATTGGGGAGGGTCAAGTGAAGTTGCTGCATTAGTACTCGGTGTTGAAAATGATGGGGTTGGATCTCCAGGTCCAGATTCAATTATTTTAAATCCAGCAGGTAATATTGCATTTGTACCAAGAGCAGGTACAAATTATTTTACTGGAAATGTTGGTATTGGTACACCTTCACCAGGACATAAATTAGACGTATCAGGCGATATAGGTGCAACGGGTAATATATATGTTTTAAATTCAAATTTAGGAGTTGGTTCTTATAATAATATTATTTTTGGAAAAGATCTATATCAAAATAATACTGCTAATTTTAGATATACTCATAGAGGGGGCAGCTATAGCACCAATAATTATGTTGGTATAGGATTCTCGGTAAATTATGATATATTAAATGTAGTTGCATCTGGTTATGTAGGTATTGGTACAAATACACCAAGTTATCCATTACATATTGCAACCTGGAACACTGACTTATATAATGCTGTATGGGGCTCAGGCTATTTGCCATATGGCGCAGGAGCATGGAGCTATCAAAATGACAATCTATGGGTATACGTATCGATGTATGCTGAAAAAGCTATTGTATCAGGTGTGGCATTTCTGGCTGTGTCAGATCAACGTATTAAAACCGATATCAATTATTCACTCAATTTATTAGATCAATTAAATCAATTAAAACCATGTACTTTTTCATACATTGATAAACTCGAAAAAGGAAATTCATCTAAATATGGATTTATTGCTCAAGAAGTCGAACAAGTATTACCAATGTGTGTTAATAAGCTAAAAGATTATATACCAGATATTTTTACATTAGCTACTGTTAAAACTATATCCGAAGATACTTATACAATTACTATACCTAAAATAGATCTAGATTTGAAAGAAAAAGACAATCTTAAAATTGCATTCGAAAATAAAAAAGAAAATTTTGATATAATAACTGTATTAGAAACACTTGATTCTACAAATGTTACAATTACTAGTAAAGAAAAATTAGGTGATCAAGTATTTGTAATTGGCAGAAGAGTCGATGATTTCCGCGTTCTTAATTATGAACAACTAACTACTGTAGCTATTTCTGCTATTCAAGAATTAAATCAAAAATATAATACTTTAAAAAATGAACTAGCTCTTATTAAAGCACATCTTAATCTTAATTAAAAACTAAAAACTATATCGATCATAATTAAAATTTCCACCACAACATTTATCTATATTTTTTGTACAGTCTGCACAAGGTATCCAACCACATTTGCAACAATTACAGTGTCCACTCGCATTCATCTTCATATTCGCAAGTTCCGCATCTTTGCCCACACCCGGTCCAGATAAGTTAGAAGCATAATATTTTGCCTCCTCATTGCTGCCATCACCAAAGCTAAAATTCTTAAATATTTCTTTTTTTTGCGACAGCAACAGTGAAGCAAATAGACATATTATGATAATAAAAATTAATAAGAGTATAGGAATCATTTATTTATTGCTTATATAAATATTTATTTATTGTGCACAATCTTCTCCAATCTCTAATGGTCTTCTGAAAACATCGGAATTAGAAATAGTACTCTGCATCCATGGTGATACAGATATTTGAGGATTAGGTGGCTCAGATCTAATTTGTAAATTAGCATTCCTTAGAGTACCAGCAATGGTACTAACACCTACTTGGTAGCCAGCTGATAGTAAATTCACATCAGACAAACTTCCTTGACCAGCAGGGCTCATTTGAGAAAATTTATTATTAGCAGCATCCTTTGGTAATAAATCTTCAGCAGTTAATCTATCTTTTGGAAAGCAATCACTTGAAAGCTGTTGGCTAGAATAGTCAACTGGGCGATATACTTCATTATTTTGAGCAACCTCCTCTGAACTATTTAATTGACCACGTCCTGAAACTTGACCATCTTGTGAATCATCCACTAATAAAGGGCTGTTATATGGTTTCGCACTCGCGTTCGCAGTCTTAACTGCTGAATCATAGAACTTCTCAATTTTAGCAGTAGTTTGTTTAGAATTATAGTAATTGATCAACGCAACAAGTACAAATGCAGCTAAAACAATTAAAACAATTCGAAAGATCATGTTATTGTCAAATTTACCCATTTATTATAATCTTAAGAAAAAAAATCATTGAATACTTTTATAATGTCATCGATTTCTTGCGCTTCCTGCATTTTCTGTTTAATATCACTAAATTTAAGAATTTCATTTTGTAATTCAGTCACCTGCGCCTCTAGATTTTTAATTTTAAATTCCGTTTTCGTAAAAACTTCATTTTTCATCTCCTCTAATTCACATAGACTTGGGTATGCAATATCTGAAGTAGCATCACAATTATCATCAAAATTATCATCATCTGAAGCAAAGTCAATAATATCACATGCTGTTTCACAATTATTAATCTTACATTCTAAAACAAATTTTTGTTTATAAAATCTTAATTGAAATGCATTTAATTCTAAATTAACATTATTTCCAATAAATGAATCAGATAACTTATCCTCTTCTTGTCCAATAATCTTAATTTTAATCAATTCACCATGTGTTTTATCATATATTAATGTATTTGTATAGTAATCATCAATTAAATCAGGGTTCATATTTGTATTAAACCAAGTTGTACAATTCTCTTTAACTAGTTCAATAATTCTCTGATTTAAATCATACATATAGTTACATAAATTTTTGTTTTTTAAAAAAATTATGTAACTACCTAGTTGATCTCGCACTTCTTTAATATGTATCAACTGACTTCCACACAAATTTAGTAATAATGGTTTTTTAATAGCACATATAAATGTACCATCAATCTTCTTAGGCTTAGAGAAAGTTATATCCATTTTAAGATAATTCATATAAAACTTTTGTTCATAAAACGCGTATTTAATAGCATCAAAGTTTCTTATTTAATCATAAATTATGGACTGTAAAAAAAGAAACATACTTGTAAGTACGATTACAAACAAAGTATTGGAATTAGTAATTATGGAAATTAGTAAAGATGATATGAAAGAAACAATCAAAAATAAAATTATTTACCCTTTATTATATATGGTATATTGTCAATTATATCCATATATTTATTCAATATTGATTGTGATAATATTAATGTTTTTAATACTTTTGGCACTTTTAGTTGTATTGATCCTATATCTCAAGAAAAATTGATAACCACATAAGCATATTTATATATATAATCACAAAGTCAAAAACCAAAACACATATGGACACACATTATATAGATCTAGTTAAGGAATGGGTAAAATTGGATAATATAGTTACGAAGAATACCTTGGAAATTAAAGAAATTAAAGAAAAAGTCAAAGATGAAGTTAAAGCTGTTGAAGATCGTATTGTTTCAGAAAGCGAGAAGAAGAAGGAAATTGAAAAAGATATTATAGAATATGTTCAGGAGAATAAGTTAGATACGATGCAGCTTAAGATATCAGATGGCGTCATTACATTCGGTAAAAAAATAACACCGAAACCCATTACTCAAAAATGGTTACGTGAAATATTACAAAAATATGGAGAAGAGAACCCTAATAAGTTATTCGAATCTACTACTGTAATCGAATATATATTGTCTAATATTGAAAAAAAAATAGATTATTCTATTAATCGTACAATCAAAGAAATTTAAAGATACATAATTTTTTTCTTATCTTTATTACATGAAGATTTATATATAAGATGCGCCATATCATGTCTAAAATTTTCGGTATTTATGAATACATTTAATGTTCTCGATTTAATTGACTTGACTAATTCTAAATACTCTTCAATAATTAAATTTACTTCATGTTCATAGAGACCAAACCAATCTTCAAAAGAATAGTTATTAGCAGGAAAATGTTTTATTTTAGGTTTTTGAATTATTAAATTTGACATTTTATATATAAAGATTAATTATAATTCTTTAAATAAGAATGTCAAATATAACTGATTTTTTAATAGAGAATGATTATGATTATTCTTTACAATTACTTACGAATCATCTTAAAGAAACCTACGAATATTTAGGCTTAATAACTACATTAAATTATATGGATGTAATAAAAGTATTTAATAATACGATTAAAATAAAACCCGTTGATTTAAGTGCATATGATAAATCTGAATATGAATATGATAAATATGATTATTATGATGAAAATTATGATGAAGCTATTTCATAACTGTAAAATTAAAATATTCTTATAAAATATAAAACAATGTCAAATAAACTACAAAACGGTGGTAATGGTATTATAGACTCTCTCGGTTCTGCCACATCTGGAATGCAATCTGCTATGCAATCTGCTATGCAATCTGCTGAGCAATCTGTCATGGGTACTTCAGAAAGATTTGAGCATGTATATTCTGGTGGGGCTAAGAAAGTCAAGAAAGTCAAGAAAGCCTCCAAGAAACAACAAGGAGGTGAAGGATTATTAGATACTGTACAACATGGGCTTCAATCTGCTGCAACTGCAACACAATCTGCAGCGAATGCAACACAATCTGCTGCGCAATCTGCTATGCATTCGGTTACTGGAATGTACTCCGGAGGAGCTAAGAAAGTCAAGAAAGTCAAGAAAGCCTCCAAGAAACAACAAGGAGGTGAAGGATTATTAGATACTGTGCAACATGGACTTCAATCTGCTGCAACTGCAACACAATCTGCAGCGAATGCAACACAATCTGCTGCGCAATCTGCTATGCATTCGGTTACTGGAATGTACTCCGGAGGAGCTAAGAAAGTCAAGAAAACCTCCAAGAAAACCTCCAAGAAACAAAAAGGTGGAGACGATGCAATGCCAATGCCCATGTTATCTACTGGTGGAAATTCAGAACTTCAAGAACTTCCAGAACTTACTTCAATATCTCAAGGCGGAGCTAAGAAAGTCAAGAAAGCCAAAAAGGAAAAGACGGCAAAAAAAGGAGGTGCTCTCGTCGATGATATGAAAAATCTCGCAGTACCCTTCGCTATTCTCCTCGCAAAGCAAGGAATTCAAGGAATGTTTAATAATAAAAAAGATACTGAGTCCATGTCCAAGTCCAAGTCCACGAAGTCAAAGTCACAAAAAGGAGGTGATTGCGGAAGCTGTGGATCAGTAGCACCACCTGTTGCTGGAGGTGCTAATGCCAAAGCTAAATTAACTAGATACGCACAATTATCTAAAGAGATTGATGATTTCCTAGCTAAATACTAAATTCCAATAATTTTTTCATAATATTCTGATCATATTCAAGATTGTAATATTTATAATTTACCCATATATGAGATAAGTCAATTAACTCTGCACTAGGTAATTTATCTTGATTCTTTACAATAAACCATAAGCGTTCATTATATATATTAGGTAATTCATCATTTACAGATGAGAATACATGTACTTTTCCTTTATATTTTATGATATTCATTATAATATATATCTATATCAAAATATATATTCAATCAAATTTTCTTTTATATATATAAATATAAATGAATTCTCTTACAATATCACGTATTGTATTTTTACTTTTTATTGTAATATTATCTGTCTATTTTTTATTCCTAAATAAAAGTTTAACTTCCAGATCCGAACATTTTACTGATTCTACTACTAACGTAACTACTGATTCTACTACTAACGTAACTACTGATTCTACTACTAACGTAACTACTGATTCTACTACTAACGCAACTACTGACGCAACTACTAACGCAACTACTAACGCAACTACTAATTCTACTACTAAAGCAACTAAAGAAAATTGTAAAATAATTGAAGGAACAACTGACAGCGCAGGTAATGCAACTCGAGATTCAACTGATCTGGTAATTTCAACTTATCAAACTCAATTTAATAGAGATCCTACTCAAATGGAAAAAGATTTTTGGACAGCATATATTATAGAGAAGAAGCCATCCGGTAACGATTTAGTAAAAACAATTATATCTAATGGCGATATGGTAGCAAAATCATATAATCAATCTTCTAACTCAACACAACCGGCTTTTGGTACAGAAGATGAAGTAACTGATATTTATAATACTATTTTAAATAGATTACCGAATGATACTGAGCTTTATCAATATTCTAAAATGTTAAAACAAGATAAAACATTTACTGAAGAAAAACTTAAACAAATACTTTATGCTTCAAATGAATATCAACATCTTGAAAAAATGCAAAGTAATCAAGTCTATTCAAATACAATTGGAGGTATAACAGATCGTCAACTTACTTTAATTGTTATGACAATTTATAAAGAAGTTGTAGGTAAAGATAAGATTGATCCTGATGAATTACATTTTTTGAAAAAGAAATTAGTTGATTTTAACCTAGATGAAGCTGTTTTTAAAAAGTTTTTACAAAATTATATTAAAAATCAACCCTTTAATCAACAACTCGCAGCTGCACAAAAAATAAATGATATCACTCAACAAACACAACAAGTAGATAAAGAAAAAACAGATGCTGCTCAATATGAACAAATGAAAAAAGAATTATATTCACAATTATCAGAAGATATTAAAAAACAAAGTTTATTAGCTGATAAACAAGGATACTCAGATCAACAAGGCACTGAACAACAAACAATTACCTGCAGAATTCAAGCAAATAAAAATGTGATTGATAATTTGAAATCTAAAGATAATCAAGATCAGAATTATTTAGATTCATCTAATGTTATTGATAAAATTAAACAACAAGCTAGTTGCGTATTTGATAAAAATAACCTAGAAAAAAAATATTCAGAAGATCAACAAACGATGGCTGCCCTTATTAATCAGAGAAATAGAGAAAATATGAAAGATACATGTGTCCGCAATAAGATGTATTTAGGTGCTGACGAAGATATGGTATTAGATCCATCACTTCGCTGGAAACTTCCAGAAAAACGTCCTCCTGTCTGCACTGGTGGAAAGAATGATTATCAGCCTACCGTTGACCAAACAGCATTAATAGGGACGCTTTTAACAGACGCCAAACAGACAAGAGTAGGTGATGTAGTATGTCCACTCCCACCGAAGTAGACCCTGCTTCCCGTTTGAAATTATAACTCAAAGAATACATCTTTTCCAAATAAATTACCGTATTATAATATTTATCAACTTTTTCAAGATCAATGCCATATATATCGTAAATATTTTTTTTATTAATAGCATTCATATCTGTTGTCATATGCATAACATCTTCAACATCCGCTATACTAACATTATTCCTTGGCGGATATACCTGAAATATCTGTGCACTATCCGTTTTAGTGCTGTTTAGCGAGCTGTTAAGCGTGCTGTTTAGCGTGCTGTTTAGCGAGCTGTTAAGCGTGCTTCTTAGCGTGCTTCTTAGCGTGCTTCTTGAAGTTCTCCCTTGCCCACAATAATTATTGATTTTAGTTTTAGACAACATTATATATAAGATATAAAAAAACTTTTCAAATTTTAATTTCAAATTTTAATTTCAAATTTTAATTTCAAAACCTAAAAATTATATTCATTTGTATACTCATTTAAAGTACGTTTAGCAGAATCATTCTCTGCCTCTTTCTTACACGAACCTGTGCCAACTGCTAATATATTACCCTTATTATCTTTCACACATACCTTATATATTTTGGCATGATTAATTGGATTGACATCAATACTCATCTCAAAGAATTTAGGAACATACCCAAAGTTTTGCTGAAAATATTTTAATAGCAGATCCTTATAATTATGATTTTGCCTTATTAACTCCGAAAAATCTAAATTAGTCTCTATAATATCAATAATCCACGTTTTAGCCATTTCAAACCCTTTAAAACCAAAATCTAAATAAATAGCTGCTATAAATGCCTCAAAACAATCCTCTAAAATATTCGCATTTTTTCGTCCTTCATTATCTTCAATCTGTTTAGAAATTAATATATAATTATATAAGCCAATTAAATCAGACAGATATGCTAACATTTTACCATTTACTAACTTCGTTCTCATTTTAGTCAAAAATCCCTCATTTTCATCAGGATAACGCTCATATAAATAATCAGCCACTACAATATTTAAAACAGAATCTCCTAAAAATTCCAAACGTTCATTGCTCTCTTCCTGCAATGGTAAACAACCCTCTGGACAATTTATATTACCATCAATAAAATTCTCATTTTTACGAGTACAATATGACTTATGTATAAATGCCTTTCGATATAGACTTATATCATTGTATTTTTCAGTAATAGCATATTTGCTCAATAATATATCTAAATCCTCATCATTTATAAGCCGATTTTTAATATTATATGGTAGTACTGGTTCCACCGCAGCCGAGTGTACTGCCGTAGCCGAGTTTAACGCCGCAGCCGAGTTAGTTGCCATTGGCGCCGAGTATAAATTTAATAATGTTTTTTGCGACTGTTTCTGAAATCCGCCTTTCTTTCCCTTTACTATCTTTAATAAATATATCTTTAAGTGTTTTCAATTTTTCGGCATCCGAATGTTTAGATAATGAATCATATAAAGAAAATAATGTCTGATATTTATTAGCAATTGCCTTACCTGTCTTTAAAGATACACCCGGAATTTGATATAACATACGAAGAAAAAACTCCTCAGGCGTAGATACCTGTTTCTTTATGATTTGCTCTTCGCAATCACCCTCTTCATTAATTTTAGGCACTCCAGCAGTAAGCTCGACACCCGCACCATATTTATCAGGATTTTCAGATACTCTCTTAAATACACCCTTAATTAAATCAATTGTTTGATCTATTCCTGTCGTTCTAAATACCTGAATATGATCACGAAATGCCATATTATATATACAACTCAGTAAAGTATTTTTAGAAATACCATTAATTTTTATATCATCCAGCCCCAACTCGGCATAATCTAAAACACCTTCAATAATATAATATATTTGTTTAACATCATAATTTTCTAAAAGCCGCTTCTTTTGATTTTTATACCTACTATCTTTAATAGATGCTGCTAAATCAGATAGTGTCTTCCTTTCAAATACTGCAAAAGTCTTACCATTATATTTTATCGCAATATCACCCAATTCTAAATTACTTAATTTTGGATTAAAAGTATCAAAACTACGAATTAATTCACGTTCTCGATTATCTATATGAAGTTCCATCATAGACTTCGTAACTTCGTAACTTCGTAACTTCGTAACTTCGTAACTTCCATATTTATACATAAAATCTTCTTATATATAAATAATGTCACAATTTTATGTATACATTTTTTTACTCACGCTTGTTATAATAATAGCTTGTATACTAACTACAGTAAAATATAAGTCAAATATTCCAAAAAAAATATTCACATTCTGGGATACTACAGAATTACCAAGTCTTATTAAAAAATGTATAAATACATGGAGATATCATAATCCAACCTATGAAATTATTATTTTAAATAGTAATAATCTTGATCAATATATTACAAATGGATCTAAATTACTTTCATTGAAAAGATCATCTGATTCTAATGCCAGATTATCTGATTTTATAAGACTACATGTTATCGCAGAAAATGGCGGAGTATGGATGGATGCAAGTATTATATGTTATGATTCTTTAGATAATCTATTTTATAAAAATTGTCATAAACCTGTTGATTTTTTTGGTTATTATCTACCTAATTTCACAACAAATTATAAATATCCTATTATTGAAAGTTGGTTTTTTGCTGCACCCAATAATTCTATATTCCTTAAACTATGGAGAGATGAATTCATGAAATGTAATGATTATGATCATGTTAGTGAATATATACAAAAAGTTCGAGATTCTGGAATAGATCTACAGAATTTATCATCACTAGAATATCTCACAATACATGTTTCTGCCCAAGTTGTTTTACAAACTGGATATGATTCTAAACAAATAATATTAGATGCAACTGCTGGTCCTTATAAATATTTATCAGATAATGACTGGGATATCGAAAAAGCTACTTACGCATTATGCAATAATTATAAATTACATAAACCTATTGTTAAATTACGTGGATCAGATAGAAAAATTATAGAAAAAAATAATCTAGAAAATTGTCTTTTTAAAAATTAAAAAAAATATTTATATATATTATAAAGAAATGGACAAAGATAAAAAAATAAGTGCCCAAAAAGATAAATCGCGAATGCATGCTAAGCGTAAGAAAATACCACCACCACCGCCGCCACAGCTACAGCTACCGCAACAGCTACAGCCACAGCTACCGCAACAATCATATTCTTATTATCTTTCAAATTCTACTTATATAGATGATAAAAATAAAATAGAAAAACACTTAGAGATAAAGTCGAATGGTAATTATAAAGAAGGTTCGTCTTTTTATAAAACCTG
>Ga0214921_10008992_pt1 | contig 12747 bp, 14 predicted proteins | sample LL1505_MetaG_FD_177992 | JGI IMG/M metagenome (GOLD analysis project Ga0214921, IMG submission 177992) | Freshwater microbial communities from Lake Lanier, Atlanta, Georgia, United States - LL-1505 | ecosystem: Environmental > Aquatic > Freshwater > Lake | place: USA: Georgia | collected... | reverse complement strand
CAAACAGTACTTATCCTGTGTCGATGGACCCGGCAACCGCTACGGCACACATGATTGGAAAGGAATATCCCACGACTGCTGATTTTGCAAATCTGATGCACGCACCGAGTTATTCTCACGGTGGTTCCATGTATGCCCCCGTTTCACAACAAATGGCCGCACCCCAACCCACGCTGGTCGAGACAACCCAGGTAAATATCTATGCAGAAGTTCTCGCCCAAGTCAAACAACCCCTTCTTGTTGCGATCATCGTATTCTTGGTAAGCCTTCCTATCATCAATGTATTAATCGGCCATTATCTTCCTTCCCTGTTGCGTCTCGGCGGAGATTTAACTACGGTAGGATTGGTGGTCAAGTCTTTAGTGGGTGGGTTCCTTTTTTGGTTTATTCAAAAGATATTAGTTCCGCTCATGGCCTAGAAAAAAGTTTCCTGATCCGCATGTAGAGAATGCACTTCAACGACACGACTCATAAGATTTCTTTGGCCGTGCTGGGCATAACTATTCTTTATACCTTGGCGTATTCCGGATTAACGGGACTATTGCTCTCTTCTGCGGTTGCGTTGATTGCAGCGGCGTTTATTGACCCATTGGAGCTCATTGTTGCTCTGACAGTCATTTTTGTATTATTCTACACCTTCTATTTGAAGAAGCTTCTGAAGAACATGGAACCCTTTCAGGATGGAGCAAACGTCATTGCGGAGCGTATCAGCGGAATTCAGAAGAAGGTATCATCTGCTTTACCCGTTCATGTAGCAAAGAAAGGACCAACCGGTGTATTGAGTGCATTTACATCAGAAGGATTTGCGGATGTTGGTTCGGATGGAGAGAAGGACGGCGAGCCCAATCAGAGCAAGCCCGCGTCAACAAAGGAAACCTATTCCAACCAAGTCGACCCTGATCATGTGAAGGCCGTGTCCAGTTCCATCGAGGAGAAGGATGTTGAGAAGGATGAGTTAAAATCGGCGACAGGAACCCTGTTTAAGAAGGGTCAGATGCCATCGGAGCACGCCGATGGACCCAAGCTGGATGCTGGAAAGACCATCATGAAGGCGATGGAGTCGTTTGATTCCGATGCCGTTTCTAACATGACGGGTGATACCAAGAAGCTGCTGGAGACTCAGAAGCAGCTCATGGGAATGCTTACTCAGATGCGCCCTGTTCTTGCGGATGGCAAGGAGCTCTTGCAGACCTTCTCGGGTATGTTTGGAGGTGGTGGCGGTGGTGGCAGCGGAATGCCATTTAAGCTTTCCTTGTAAGTTGGGAAGAGGATAATTATTATCAATCGGTTTGTATAACAACTCGATTTGTGTATATTCGTGCGTTACCATAGAATATGGGACGTTGCCCTCCAGGTGTATTTTGTTTATCCGACGGTCTAGGAACCGTCCTTCTCACACTATTTGTCATTCTTGTCGTTGCCCTCCTCGCTGCGATTTTCTATCGTATCACCTCGCCTGCCTCTCCGATTATGATTTCCTCTCCACCTGCTCAACAGGCTGCATCAACCACCATCATTAACAAGGGAGGCGATTCCCGATACGATCGTGCTCCTCAGCCATTACGTGATTGGATGTCTACGCCTGAATTCCCTCCTCGTGGCGGACTTACCTCTCTTCCCATCAACATCCCGACACAAGGTCTTCCAGAATCCTTTCAGTCGGTTGGAATCATCAATGTAGGCGAACAAGTACTTCCCTTATACGGAAGAAGAACTGCGGGCGGTCGTGATCGATGGAATTATTATACAAGGACCGACACCTACAATCCTGTTCCTGTTCCCGTTCAGTTTCAGCGTCGTGATTGCATGGATGATGTGGGATGCAATGAGATCATGTCAGGAGAAGATGTGAAGATTGAGGCTCTTCGTAAGGAGGGAAAGACCAATATTTATCGCTTTGATGGTCCCAAATATATTCCAGGAATGATATAGAAATGAAAACGGGACATGTTCTTATTCTTCTAACCGTTGTGGTCATCATTGGAATTGTATACATGGTACAGATCCGATCGGGTCTATTTTCTACCCTTCCGTCCTTGGAGATTCAGCCAGAAGAGGCAAAATTTAAGCGATTTGGTCTTATTATCGATGTACGCTCGCCAAAAGAGCGTGAAGAACTCGGGTTTTACCCCAATTCGATCCCCATCGCGATTCAAGATCTATTAAAAGAGATTCCAGAGTTAATCGGATCGGGCCTTTCTAGCAAAACCACTTCGATACTAGTGTATGATAATGGAGATCGTCGTGCACATATTGCAGCAGAGATGCTGTATGACATGGGATATCAAAAGGTACGCTATCTTTCCACCTCGTATGATCGCATGCTACCAGGTCGCTCGTAATCTTCTACCTTTTTTCTAGAGAGAGGCAGATGTTTTGCCCGTCGGATGTATCTACGGGCTTGGTTCAACTCATGGGACCTATTCAACAAACCGATTTGAACCATATTACAACAGCGAAAGCACCGATTTCTATTTCATTTGGCTCATCTATTCCCAGTATAGAGGATGGTAATCGCATTCATGTTGATTCTTCTGCCACTCGAACAACGTGCAACCATACTGGTAAAACATTCACATTGATGGACATTCAGATATGTCCTTCGACGCACACAGGATATCGTCTTCCAGGTATGACGGATGAACCGATCGCAGAAATGATCCTTTCCTTTCAATATTCTGTAGCCCCTTCGAACTGCAGAGAAATGTCGGGTGTGTTGATGTGTTTTCCTATTTATGCATCGGGTCCTAATCACCATGATGAGTATCTGATGTACGCTCTTTCCCCGCAACCGACTTCCCCTCCTCCCTCCATCAAAACGCTATTTTATAAGGATAATTCGGATTCTAGTCAAGCCTCTCTTGCCTATACAACTTGTTTTGAAACCATTAACTCGAATGGAGTACCAGACTCGAAGGGCCTATATGTTATTGTTTTCCCTCGCGGTATATGCAATACTTCCTTTGCATCGTTAAGTTCTTCTAGTAAACGCTATAAGGTTCCTATCCCTATCAAAGGAACGGATCCTACGGTTATAAGGTATCGATTTGATGATAATGGAAATAAGAAATCTACGGCCACTTCGACGGAGGGATTCATGTATACTACACAGCTTTCTAGTTGCTCCGATGAATTCAAAAACTATATTCAACATTTCACCATTCCACCTGGTCTTCCGTCTTCCTCTACTGCCGCAGGTAATAGACCCAACAAACTTTATCGACCTGCACAATACAAATGTGTTCCATTTGATCAATTGCGAGACATGTCAGGTAAATATGTTAAATTGGGAAGCAAGTCAATGGAACAAATCATGAATGAACAACAAAAAGCGACTGTTGCTGCACAGAATGAATCAGCGTCATCCGATTCCCCTGTAGATTCTGACTCAACGGATCTTATATTAGAAATCGTAGGAACAGGCGTAGGAGTCATTCTGGTATCCTTTGTCATATACCAAATTTGGCAATGGAAAAATGAATCGTCAGAGTAGGAATATGGTGGAACTATGGTTTCTGTTGATTAGCATCACCATGTTATGTATTTTTATTCATTGGAGTCAAAATAAGGATATCGAACCGTTTGAGAATTCCACTTCATTAGAGGCATGTCCTTCTGGATATAAATCGTTCTATCAACCGAACGGTTCTATTCTTTGCTGTGATGGGGATATCATGGCCAATCAGTGCATGGGAATGAATCCATGTACCTTATCCGGTCCAGGAACTCCCGAACATCCCAGTTGCACTTCGGTTATACAAAAGGACTACCAAGAAAAAGGATCACAGTGCCCTACGTCCATGCCTTCGTATTTTGAGGATCGATCCTCCAAGAAAAAGGGATGTACCAAGGGAGATCTCAATTCAACCCTAACAGGTCCGAAACAGGACAAGCAGCCTATGTGCGTTATGTATCCAACCATGGAAGAAAACACAAACTCAAAGGACAGTTGCTCAAACCAAAAAGAGATGGATGAATTTCCATGCTTCGGATTGAACTGTATGAAGGGGTTAGTGCAGGTTGCTCCCAATCAACCCATTAAAATTTCTGTTGGATTTACTGATTCATCGGGAATGCATCACGTCGCTTATACTCGTGCATCCATGGAACGCTTTTTGAATGTTTCCAACCCAAAATGGAGAGATCAAGGAATTGACCTTTCCAAGAATGTGAACGTGGCGGAAGTAGCCAAAGCGTTTTATGTGGATAAAACTATGAAACAAGATGATGTACAGCTATAAGGCTCCTATTTGTAGGTACCCCACGCCATTCCTCTTCCTACTGCATAGACTTCGGATGATTCATGGGAAACAATCCCTTTTAGTGCCGCTTCTGCCCACGCCTTCGATGGGCCGATCGACCATTCTTGTTGCAAGTGGATATGAAATAGAACATCATCTATGGCAACCACTGTTTTAGCATGAGCGAGAGATTTGCAGTTTACGATATCCGCCATCGCAATCTCATAGGTATGACCTCCATCAATAAAAATGAGATCAAACCGTGCATCTGGGTTCATACGAAAGTATTCTGGAATGGTTTGTGTACTATCTCCCAAAATCAACGTATGACGTCCTGGGAATTTACGATCGATGTATGCTTTGGCATGAGGAACACTCTCACGCACATTTAGATCAAAACTGACGACGTTGGCGAGAGAAGAAGAAAGAAAAGTATGGGCCGAATGGCCTGCATTAAATCCAATTTCTAATATATTTTTATATTCGATATTGGAACATAGTTGTTGTAAGCGTTCTGTCTGTTTGGAAAGATCACCCGAGTTTCCTTCGTAATCCGATACATTGTTCTTTTTAAGATAATCCGATAAGCTCATTTCTTATGGTATGAACTCCATATATGTTTAAGCAACCGTTTCTACTCCATCCAAATGTCCCAGACCTAGTTCCTCATAGAGTTGATGAGAGGCAGATGGAGATCCATCGCGGTATACCGTGGACAATACCGCCTTCTGGTTGATGCTGGAATCGACTGGCTCAAACTCATCGGTTGAAGAAGAGTTGCTGGGGCTGTATTCCACTTCGAAATGATCGGCTGAATCAAAGGATGCGACAGGAACAGTGGTTTGGGGGAGAGACGCCTGTTGAACGGTCGCCTGTGGATGACGAGGAACTTCCATCTCATCGAGTTTCTTTGCCGCCAGCCCCGCTTTGCGGCGATTGCGTTCCATGTAAAGGGCCGCAAATGCCATGAAACAAAAGAGACCTGCCGTAGGACCGATATGAATGAAATAGAGTAAGGCGACTACCATAGAAACACGTACCAAAAGATGGTCTAATAGCAATAAAAGGGAGGAGGGTAGGAAGGAAGCAGATACGATTACCACCGCAAACAAAATGAAATAGAATATCTCGGATGAATACATTCCTCTGTATACTGTTCATAAATTTGACATTCGTGGAATCCCAGAGAAGAGTAGATTGAAATGTCGATTCAGGATAAAAATCGTGTTCTAACTGTCAAAGGATATGCCATCAAGAAATCTTCTTTGAGTGATATTCAAACCCATTATTTGCGATCTGAGCTAACCGTTGCACCCAAAGTTATGGACAAGTTTCAAAAGATGACCCCTCATTTTCCGATTTACTACGAATCTAGTACTCGTTTCTATGTTCCAAGACACTGGGGAAAAAAGCAGTTTGGCGAACCGGAAGTCGATATTGTTCCAGAAGGACTTCCTCTTCCTGATAAAATATCCTTTCGAACTACTTTCCCTCCCCACGACTTTCAAGTCGATATTATGAAGCTGTTTCTGGAGAAGGGAGCCAATGGATTGATCTGTGTTCCTTGTGGATATGGAAAAACCTTCATGGCTTTAAATCTGGCGGTTCAGATCAAGAGACGATTCCTGATCGTGGTTGACAAGGAGTTCTTGATGAATCAATGGAAATCAGAAATCGAGAACTTTATTCAAGGAGCAAGGGTTGGAATCCTTCAATCCACGAAGGCTCAAATCGACAAGGATAAATATGATATAACGATTTGCATGATTCAGACGATTTGTCGTCGTGAATTTCCGGATGGATTCTTTGAGGAATATGGTCTAACGATCTTTGATGAATGCCATCATTTGGGAGCGTCGTACTTCTGCCAGGCTCTCAAGAAGATCCAGACGAAATTCATGCTGGGTCTTTCTGCGACACCGGATCGAGAGGATGGTCTAACACGTGTCTTTGAGGCCTTCTTGGGAGATCCGGTTTATAAGAACACGCAGCGTGCTCCTGATGCGGAAGCGGTGGTAAAAGCGGTATGGTTTGATTCAGAGGATCCAGCCTATAAGGAGATTCCTGTGAATTGGAGGGGTGAACCGATAACGGCAAAGTTGCTGAATCAAGTGGCGGAATGTGATGCACGAAATCAAAAGACGATGAGAATTCTGGAGGAATATGCACGGGATCCCAAACGGTTCATTCTTATTCTCAGTGATCGTATTTCACAGCTGGAATGGTTTGAAAAAGCACTTCAGGCGACCACGTTCCGAACCGGATATTACATTGGAGGAATGAAGCAATCCATTCTGGATGACAATGCGGATAAATGTCAAATCTTATTGGCAACGTATCAGATGGCATCCGAAGCCTTTTCCGTTAAGAAACTGAATACCGTCATATTGGCTACTCCGAGAAAGAACGTTCAACAGTCGACCGGTCGAATCTTTCGAGAGCGAATTGAGGAACGAAAAGTGGCACCGCATATTATTGATATTATTGATTCTCACGATTGTCATCTACGAAGATGGTTTGTTCGTCAACGATTCTATAAAGAATGCAAATATACCATTCAGCATATTGATCGACCAAATAAAAATAAGAAGGATGAAGATAAAGAAGAGGACGAAGAGAAAGAGGATGAGTTTATGATCCATCTTGAATAACATAGGGGCTAGATAGAATGACAACCGTTTGTTCGAATGTATTTTCCAGCGATGATCTGAATAACATGAAAGCGCATATCAATTCTCTTTCCGCACTACATGAATTAAACAGTTCGACGAAGAGCATTGTTTCATTTACGATTCCTCTAACGGATTCGATGCGAACCTCTCTTCAAGCTTCGATGCAACTTGATTTATCGAATGTTGCCAATCTTCCGATGCGATGGATCAAAGGGGATATGGAACCACATATTGATTCAAGTCCGGCTGCTTTTCAGAATACCTATTTGGTTTATCTTAATGACAGTGCAGGTGAATTCATCGTAGATACGCAATCGTACTCCATAACAGCAAATACAGGGTTTATTTTTAATGAAGGCGTGTCCCATCAAACTGTGAATACAGGAACGACCCCTCGTTTACTATTAGGCCCTATGGGTGAACAGGGAAATCAGGTAGGAGCGGCGGCTATTTCGTATTATTCGAATGAGACGGATGCGATGGCACAAAACAATCTGATTGCAGCACAAGGTGGATCATGGGTCCTAGGTGATACACTAAATATATATTATGGAAGTATTGGTTCCTATAATACGTGGCGTATCGCGTTGATAAATGGTGGACCTAGTGCTCCGATAGGGTCATATTCTAACGGGTTTGATTTGACTTCACTCGGCCTAGGAGGATATTCCTTTCATGTTTATCCATCTGCTCCTTGTTTCTTAGAGGGATCCCAGATTCTTTGCCAGGTCAACGGTGCGGATACGTACTTGGCGATTGAAACATTAACAAAGGGAACGTATGTGAAGACCAGTGATCATGGATATCAAAAGATTGAAATGATTCGAAAAGGAATCATTAAGAATCCTGGAAATGATAAACGTATTCAAAACCGATTATATAAATGTTCTTCTAAAAACTACCCTTCTTTAACACAAGATCTATATCTGACAGGTTGTCATTCGATTCTGGTGCAACAATTGAAACAGGAGGAGAGACTAGAAACGATTAATCAATTAGGGAAAATCTATTCAACCGACGGAAAGTATCGTTTGATGGCATGTATCGATTCCCGTGCCGAACCATGGAACTCAGAGGGAGAGTATACGATCTGGCATCTTGCTCTCGAGCATCCTGACATTCGAATGAATTATGGAATCTATGCAAATGGTCTACTGGTAGAAACATGTTCTATCAATTTCTTAAAGAATCATTCAAACATGGCGTCGATCTAACGAAAGTGAGTTTATGATCCAAATATAATATCGCATACGACAGATAGAATGACGACTGTACACTCCGATATTTTTTCGAGCGAAGATCTGGCGTTTATTACACAGCACAAGTCCGTTATTACTGCCCTTCATAAATCCAGCATCTTATCGGTGGGAATGTTATCCTTTATCATGCCCATCACTTCATCCATTCGCGACTCTCTCACGAAAGCATTTGGTATGGATTTGACCAATGTTGGTGTTCTTCCGATGAGATGGCTTAAGGGAGATATTGCCCCACACGTTGATATTGGAACAGCTCCCTTTGAAAATACCTATGTAGTTTATCTTCAGGATGGCCAGGGAGAGCTTTTATTGGATGGTGTGTCGCACCCCATCGTCGCGAATACAGGATTCGTTGTAAAGGAAGGTATGACGAATGAAACTCGAAATATGGGCCCAGAACCTCGACTCATTGTAGGACCTATGAATGAACGAGGCGAGCCTGTTGCATAAATACATGATTTAAACTCATTGTAGGATAGAGGAGTAATAAATGAGTTCTCCGCCGATACACTCATTACACTTTATCTATCAAGCATTGTCTCATGGGAGGCAACGAGATAAGATTGACACGATTCTCGAGCCATTACAGGCGATGATTCAATTGGCGATGCTCAGTATCTCTCCGATTGGAACAAAGCTTCGTATTCAAGAAAATGTACTATATGTTCAGCCTCCTACAATTCTTCAACCAATCTCAAGATGGTATCATTCGGACAAGAAGGACGATTTGTATTTTTTATATTCGGTTATCAAACGGTTTATTAAATGGTATAATCCTACGATAAACAAGAAAAGTCCGCTTACACCGGATCTTTATCAGTTAATAAGTCAAATGGGCGTCGATGGGTTAAACAATTTATTTAAGACGTATAGTTCCTCCGATTCCAATACTGTTATTCATGTTATTCAAATGTATAAAAACTTATTAGAATCCACGAATGACAAAATTTTAGTAGATGAATACATCGTCGATGTGGAGAAAAATAAGGTGAACATCGACGAAGTATTTGAACGTATTGTTGGTGTGTATGATAGCAACATTCTCCAGGTGATTTATCATACTCTCTTTTTGATTAAACAGGAAGAAGATGAGAAGAATCAGCAACAAAACATTGATGGACTCAACAGCATCATGCATAAATATAATCAGTCGATTAAAGAATGGATCAAAATGAATCTCATACTGTAATAGAATGTCTTGTGAGAATTATTATGGAAAGGTGTTTGCTCACGTGGCGGGTGCTCTAGGAATTGCGGCAGTTAGTGCGGAACATTTCGACATATCCGGATCGTTGCGACAATCCTTTTCAATGCAGATTCTCAGTATTATCCTTAACTTGGCCGTGTCGTTGATCTTGTTATTTGGTGTCTTTTGGACGGAACCAGGGTCGACCTTTCAGTATATTCTATTTGCCGCCTTTGCCTTCTGGTTGGGTCAATCCATGCATGCCATGGTTTCAAAGCTAGAAACGAAACAGAAACTCAAACAGGTTCTCATCTTGACGGTTGGTATCTTCTTGGGAATGATGGCGATTGGATTTTATGACAAACAGAATACGCTAGGATTTGGTATGTATTTCATCGCAGCTCTCGCTGGATTGATTGTTGCACAGATCTTTTTGATGATATTTTATTCAAAGGAAGCCCATTCTATCATTTCCTTTTTCGGAGTGGTTCTCTTTTCTCTATTGGTGGTGTATGACACGCAGGTGATTAAGAAAAATAAGCAGGTATGCAATGTTCTTCTAAAGCGTGGAATCAAACCCAATTTTCCAAAGGAAAGTCTGGGACTCTTTTTAGACTTTATTAACTTGTTTTCGAACTTGTCGCAGCAGCAAAGTTAAGAGCCGTGTACTTTGATGTCTCCTTTTTCACAGATCTTCCATTCAATGAGAGAATCATATACATTCTTTCGTTGATCGCCCTGTAATTGAATGACATCTCCGTACTGAGAATCCGTGCTGACGTGGCCGTTCGTATTGTACATTTTTTTGAGATATTTCGCGATCTTAGGAAGGTCAAGATCGTTGGCGATTCCATGGATTAACGTAAGACATTTTTTGCCATTACGCTGCTGGATGCGAATGTGGACAATGTCGCGTGAATCGGTAAACAGGTCCATCTTACTATATAAACGAATAAATATATTTAGGTACGGTAGTTCGGATATGGCACATAAACTCTATCCAAAAATAATCTTTCCGATCAATTTTAATCAAATTGGTTTGAATTATGAGATGACATATGATACATTTTCGAATTCAAACAAAGTTGGGGTTTTACGACCATTATGCCAAGCTGCTAGTCGTGATAGCATACAATGTGTAGTGAACCCTGTGTCTAGCAAATCAGAATTATTACAAGGAGGTGAATTACACTTGAGAGATGGCAGTCGGTATCGTATTGAGAAAACGCTAGCATCTGGATCATTTGGAACAACCGCAATTGTACGAAATATTGCAACGGGTCTATTGTTTTGTTTAAAACGTCAAATGACATACGATGAAGATGATGAATTAGACTGCTATAAAGAGGCAATGATGCATCATATTTTGGATATTAAAACAAGACAATTTGCGGATCATCCAAGCAATCTGATTCCAAGATTATATCACGTAGTACATTCTAAAAATAGAGATACTGTTATTTATTTCATTATGGATTTAATGAGCACATCATTACACAGCCGTTTGGCTAATATTCGTACGTATCACGGTAGATTATTTGAATTTGTAAGATGTCTCGCTCAAATTCGACCTACGTTAGAAATATTATATAAAAATGGATCATATACTCATGGTGATCTTCATATGGGAAATATCATGTATGATCAACTAACAGGGTCATATAAATTAATTGATTATGGATTTTCACGCATCATAATTGGATCTGGTGCAAAAAGTGAAATTTTTTCATTAAATGAAATACATAATAATAAAGATGATGCGAGTCGCGATCTTACTCAATTAATTACTTCATTTGAGTTAATCAATAAAATAAATGAATTACAGTTTACAGAAGGTAGTTTTGAACATCGTGTACAGCAATTGATAGAAAATGTAGCATACAATGGACGCTGTTCAGGTTTAGGCCATTCTGATCATACTCATAACTTTGTTGGAAAGGGTTGGAGTGCATCTTATCGTTATTTTAATACTCATACGAATGTAAATGGAACGTATAATGCTCTAAAGGAAGCAATCAATGATCTACCAAGTTCTAATGCGACACCTTCTTCTATTAGTCGTAGACCAAGTGTATCTAGTTCATCGAGTGTATCAGCTAGTGCGTCAGCTAGTGCAGCACCTCGTACACCTCGTGCAGGTAGAGCCGCAAGTGCGGCCGTTCGTGAAGAGGTTGGTAAAACCAATGAACAAAACCCTGGATGCATGTTGTTTTTGCTTCTTATGATGCTGCTCGCGATGCGTGGTGCGGTATGGATCTATCACGGTAAAGGAGGAAGAGACCCTAATATTATTATGAATTATCCTCTATTAAATCAGCCTGTTATATCATCTAAACATGCCACCTATCCAGCGATTTCATTTCCCACTCATTCGATACAAATGAAGCCTCTTTCCAATTCTAAAAATTCTAAGACTCGATCCAATCGATCTGTTTCTAAGAGGAATAACACTCGTCGACGTTCATATAAAGTTATCAAAGCAACGATTGAAGATTTTAATAAATTATCATTAGCATCATTCTATCATTTTATGCGTCATGCCTTTCCTAAACAAGAGGATGATACGATAAAAGAGATGTTGCGAGAGGCAGCTATGGTTCCGCTACAGCGTCCAGATGTATTTTCACAAATTGTAGAAGCGGTTAAGAATAATGATATCGATCATATGATGGAAATACTTCAGTTGAATAAGATTGATGTAAGCAAACTCGGTCTGGAGATAGAACCCTATCAGGAAATATGGAACACCATTCTCGATGCATACTTTGAGGAGAAAGATTCTCCATTTGAACTTCTTCAGACCTTATTACATGTAGGAGATCAAGTCGACGATTTTCTTAAGAGATATCATTCCGCGGATAAGGAAACAAAGAAAATGATGGTTATGCAAACCTGCATCACCGCAAGTGATGCTCCAGAGTTAATGTTAGAATAAGAGATGAAAAAGTTATTATTTCCATGATGAGTGTCATGATGGAAATAATAGGAATATGAATCATTTACTTGCGATGCTTTCTGCTTTTCTTAAGGCTGCGCTTAGAACGCTTGCTCTTCTTTCCGCGGCGAGTGCGCTTGCTTCGAGTACTGCGTTTGCTTCGAGTACTGCGTTTGCTTCGAGTACTGCGTTTGCCACCAGTTGTTGAGCATGCTGGATTAGAAGCACGGCCATCTGCTGGAACATTGAGCATGAGACCGCCTACCGCACTGGTTCCGCCAAGCGTCTCAAACTGATGAGAGTATCCCGCCGTGGTCGCACGAAGATCAAGTGGATTCGCCAACATCGCACCACCCAGCATGGGGCGTTGGATCATTCCCATTCCCGTGTTCATCGAATTGGCATGAGCTCCTTCGCATGCAATACTGCGGATCGGAGCATAGGAGCTCATTCC
>Ga0214921_10008991_pt1 | contig 12748 bp, 14 predicted proteins | sample LL1505_MetaG_FD_177992 | JGI IMG/M metagenome (GOLD analysis project Ga0214921, IMG submission 177992) | Freshwater microbial communities from Lake Lanier, Atlanta, Georgia, United States - LL-1505 | ecosystem: Environmental > Aquatic > Freshwater > Lake | place: USA: Georgia | collected... | reverse complement strand
GATATCAAAACACTGAATTCTCTCGTGTTGGCGACGCCCAAAACGGATATTGTGCAGTCCGTTGGAAGAATCTTGCGAGTGAAACATGAGCGACCAATTGTGGTGGATATTGTCGACCGACATGAGGTGTTTAAGAAACAGTGGTTTCAGCGCCGGCGGTATTTCAAGAAATGCGAGTATCGTATCAAAACAATGGATTCGGACAAGTATCCGGGAGGAGAATGGAAGACGGTGTATTCACCGTATAAGGCGAGCGTGACGGCGGATTCCGACGAGGAACCGGAACAGGGACAAGGAATCGGGAAATGTTGCGTCAAAATCGAAGGGCTGGATTTTATGGCGGAAAATATCTAGGGGGAGTTTATAGAAAATGGAAGAATTCAAACTTAAAATAAGACAAAACCGAGCCCAATTTCCGGAGGTATTTGGAGACAAAAACTACGAACAAATAGATAATATTATTAACCAGTATCTAAATATGGTAGATGATAGACTCGGGGAAGGTGGACTTATACAAATAATAAAAAAATACGGAATCGACAACCCGGAAAAAGTCATCCGATTTCTTGATGAGAATGGCGGTAGAGATGTCGTCAGAACTCGGACTGCAGGAGGCAAAAGACGTTCACGTTCAAATCGACGAAAACGTGTTACACGTAATCAAAAAAGAGGTCGACGACGTGTTTCCATTCGTCGAACATGAATAACTCTAGCCTAGCCATATAAGCTAGCCCACCTATATATATATCATCTTTTTTTCACATAAAAAATGATATGTCTATCAGTTACCGTGTGCCGCGTCTCTTGGTATTACGCCGGCTGGTCCGTCTTCTCTTCGTCCGTCTCCTTTTACGCTTGCCTCCACTCACCAACGCAGCTTTCGACCCATATTCGTACGCAGCCGGCACATACACCCCCGCTCCGCCCTGTCCCACATTCTTCGATAAAATACTCGTGTCTTCGTCCAAAAACGCCATTATACTATGATGCCAGACATTATCTCTCACGGCAACAACAACTCGTCAATACTCCCGCGGTATTTCTCAATGTACCGTTTGTACCCCAATTCCTCCATACAGAACCGGCGTAAATCGAACCGCGATTCTTCTTCGTATTCCGGATAAGCCTGTTTTACCGTGTTGTACAAATACTCCCCATATTTCGCATTGTCTTCGAAATAAATCACCGGTCTCGATCGACGCAACGTCTCCTTTGCCTTTGCGAAAATATAATTCTCCGACCCTTGCGCATCGCAGTGAATATACCCCACATTCTCTAAACCCATTTCGTCTATCGTCGTCAACTCAATCGGTTCGCCGTCGCCACCCAACGAAATGCCCCCGAAATTACACCCCAAATTCTGTTCTTCCGCATAACGTTTCTGCACATTCCCGCCTCCACCATCCAAATCCGTGTTGTTCATTCGCCCTTTCCCGCTATAACAAAACACACCCTTGTTGTACGGCACAATCTTGTCGCCCAACCCATTCTGCTCAATGTTCCTGCATATCAAATCGTACATGTTTCTCTGGGGTTCATACACATGGACTTGTTGCCCAGCATTCAAAAAAGACGCATACACCAATGTCGAAGTACCACAATGCCCGCCGATTTCCAATACATTTCGATTCGGGTCAATGTACGGTTTCAACGACAAGAGCGTGGATTCGTCCCAATACCTACCTCGCCTGAATTCGCCGCCAATATAAATCTCGTTCGCATAGAGTGTGACTTTCCCGTATTTCGTTTTGTAGGTAACGTAGTTTGTTGACATTTGCCTTCTATAAGTTGCCTACACACCGATTTCTTTATGCGCCTTATTGGGAAATTGCTTCTTCCGAACTGAGGTAGACACGATGTCTCCAATCCATCGCATGTCCCCCATTCGGTCCATTGCCATACCTCGGTTTGCGATAGATTTTCGACACGTCATCTTGGTGCAAAAATGACAGTTCCTTTGACTCTAATACGGCAGTCCGCACGAAAAAACAGTTGACCCCTTTTTGTTCGCAATAGACGAGAGAATAACCGTGTTTGTTTGCCAAACGTGTAAAGGCGAGAAGCGAACCGCCGAAATAATTGGTTCCGTCCCATCCTCCCGTGGCATCATAGACAATGACTTTGTCTTCGTCGGGCAAATGGGTGGCGTTGTATTCGCATATCAACACATCACATGTGTAGGATTTGAGGATTTCTGCTAGACAATAAAAATCGTTGAAATCAATATCTACACACAATACCTGAATAGTGGGGGGCACCCCGTATTTTTGAAACAACTCGACCACGTTTTCCTTGGTAATATATTCCTTATGCAAATGGATGTCCGTTCGTTCATTCGACCCGTCCATCTGTAATCCTTTCCATCTATATTTTTCTCTCAAAATACGTGTATTGCATTCTTGCCCGTCTTGCACGCCAAATTCTACATAATAATTATCGGTATGTTCACTGTACAAAAGCTCCACAAGTTTCATGGTAATTCCGTCTTCTCCGTTTTGCGAATAAATACGTTGTTCATAAGTGGACAAATCCATTATGTTTACATATACACGTGATTTTATCGATTCGCATACAACCGCCGAGGGTTCGCCGACCGATTATTCGGTGGTTGCCGTCTCTCCGATTCCGTAGTAGGTTCCAACACCAATTTCCGGATATGTACAATCTTCGAGCCGGAGGGCGCGATTTTCATCGGAACCCATTTCTTGTGTCTATGCGAAAACGTGCATTCCATATTCGCCACTTTCTCTAAATCCACATACTTGGTTTCCGACGTATTCTCGAAATCGTCCTCGTCGTCCGATTCTTCAATGTAATCGAGATTCCGGTTCTCTCGAATATTACGGAAAATCCCGTTCATAAACACACTTGTTTTATAAGTAGGTATGCCGAGAGGTCCGCAATAGATGGGCAGTCCTTGGTCGCTATACGCATAGGCATGATAAATATCAAACTGGACATCCGCCACCACTTGAAACACGGCGGATTGATGGAAATGCGGTTTCCGGTAGTCGAATCGGGGAATCTGGTGTTTTGGAACTTCTAGTTTGGTTGTGGTACGGGGTTCGTGCACCATCCCCTTTTTCGGAAGCGGGATATTGATATAAGGCGCATGTCTGCCAATCTCTCGATACTGAATATGGTGTGGGAGATAGCCAGGGGTAACTTGAATCGCGTTGTCGAGAGGCTGGTTTTCGGGTAAATGCCACATACACGGCAACACGAATTGCGAAGAGGGGAATTTCGACATGAAATCGCGGATAAACCCGAGTTTGTCTCCGTAACATAAATGCGCGAGAGACATGCCTTTCCACACATACATGTCTTCGACAATGAAAGGCGGAGTAGAGGAGGACTGCTCGTCGGTCTGTCGAGACGCCGGATATGTGCCATAAATGACGGTTTCCAAGAGATAATCGTGTGGGACGGTAATGCCAGTTAGTTTCTGAATGGCGACAGGTTTTTTCTCTTTGTTTACATCAATACGATACACGGATCTCTCAAAGACCCATAGGAAATGTTTTTTGCCCATCGGAATCACGACGGCAACCGAAGGAGAACTGGAAACTTTCTTATGGTGCACGGTTTCATAGGAAAGTTCGAAGGAGGGAAATCGAGAGAGGGACGGAGTTTGCATGGTTGTTTGAACAGTTCGTTGTATATGGATTTCACACAGTGAGTTTATGTGGTTTGTTGTAATAGTATAATGGAGGGAGGAAATACTACACGTTTTTCAATTTTGGCAGTGTATCTCTAGGACGCGATGCCCGTTTCCAATGTCTAGACATTAACGTCTGGACATATTCGTTAAAAACGAATATGGGCAGCGTATATGGAATATACTTTTTTCTGCTCGACCTTCCCGAAGGGAGAGCAGAGAATAAGTCTAGACGTTAACGAATATGTCCAGACTCTAAATAGGCGTGTAGTTCGCTCACCATCCAGTTTTTCTCTTCAGGCGAGAGAAACGAGTCGTCGGAATCGGGTTCCGGGACGGGGTCAGGCGCGCGATTCCCATCTCTCAATTCATCAATCATTGCTTTGTATTTATTTGTTTGTATTTCGGCTAAATTCTTTACTTTTTTAACAGAATACGTGTTTTTCAAATGCTCCCAAATAAAGTGCGCAAATACAATAACGGCGAGAGATAACGCGATGTTTATGATGATATAATCCCACATGTAGAATGAATCAAATGGGTAACTATTGCTAAATGGAATATAGTCTTCAAATAGATTTTGAGAGAAATGGAATTACGCGTGTTTTTTGGAACGACGGTGGCGGCGATTGGTTTTTTTATGACGGCGACGCTTTCCTCCGGTTAGGGTGACTTGGCGGGGTCCGTCTTCTTTGTCTCCGGAGTCTTGCCCGTCACTTGTGGAACCCATTGATGTGTCAGTTGATGTTCCAGTTGGTGTTCCATTTGGTGTTCCATTTGGTGTTCCAGTTGTCGTTGAAGTTGGTGCTGCAGGTGTAGATTTGCCGAAAATACGTTCATACCAAGTTAATTCCGACCCCGATGAAGTGGGTGTATCAGAGGAGGCGGTTTCACCTGGCACTACACCTGTCATTTGCTGGGATTCTTGTGGGGTGGATTTATCAAAGAACCATTCAAACATCCCTCCTTTCATTTTTCGCTGTTGGCGTTTCTTGGTGGTTCTACCGCGATTCTTCTTCGGCATCGTATAGAATAGACGGATATTTGTGTCTAGGGCGAGCGAAGCGAGCCGAATGCGACAATTTGTTCATAACAGTTTCTCTCCACAAACATCGAGAGAAAAGGTCCGATTGGGCTCGCTTCGCTCGCCACGAAAAACCCTACACCCATTGTATAATGAAAAAGTACGCGAATCTATTTGGTCAGTTTAGGAAACTCGATGCACTTACGAATCTGGTTTGCAGCAATGTCTCTCAAATCACGAAAACGCACTACCCCACCGCCGACACATTCTTGTATTTCAACGAAGACCGATACCGGTCCTTGTACCGGTCGTGGGGAGAGAACGGCATTTTCAACCATAAAAAGAATGACGTGTCACCGCTACTCTACGGAATGCTAAACTATCATATAGAAGGAATCGATTCCGGGTTAAGGTCCGGATATTCTGTCCAGTCTTCTCTCGTTATCAACCCGATTGAACAGTTCGCGTCAGAACACGTGAAATCCAAATACCTCGACTCCCTTTATTCAGGTAAATATGTAGGGTGTTTCGGGTTAACCGAACCAGACGCAGGTTCCGACCCGGCAAGTATGAAAACCACCGCGGTGGAAGAGAAGGATTACTACGTCGTCAATGGGTCCAAGATATGGATTACGAATTCTCCCATCGCGGACGTCTTCGTTCTCTGGTGTAAAAACGAATCCAATCAAATCATCGGTCTAGTAAGCGAGAGAACCGACCAAATCACTACACCTGCCATTACAGAGAAACTGTCGTTGATGTGTTCGCCGACCGGGTATATTTACATGGACAATCTGAAAATCCCCAAGACGAACCAATTGAATGTGCGTGGGTTGCGCGGTCCATTTACGTGTTTGAACAAAGCGCGCTACGGTATTTCCTGGGGAGTGGTAGGGGCGATGGAAAGTATTCTGAATATTGCCATCGATTACGTAGACGAGAGAAAACAATTCAATCAATCGCTGTCGTCGTTCCAACTTATCCAGAACGATTTGGTCCATTGTATCGAATTGTACAACCATTCTCTCAACAATTCTTTCGCGGCGGCAGAATTAATACAATCGTTTGATGATTTAGACAAACATCTGGCTCTCATTTCCTTTTTGAAAAAGACGAATTGCGAAAACGCTCTTGTGGTTGCGAGATTGTGTAGGGATATACTGGGCGGGAATGGCGTGTCGAATGCGTACCATATTATTCGACATGTAATGAATCTAGAAGCCGTCAATACGTATGAAGGCACCAAAAACATACATAAACTGATTTTGGGGAGAGAATTGCTGGGCAAGAATGCGTTTTTCTGAAGGAGGGGCTCCTTTGAATCTGCCTACGGCAGATTCTTATCCCTTCCCAACCCCGGGATAGTGGCTCGCCATTGGAACTACATCATATCGTAACACGTATATGATGTAGTATAGTGTAGTGTAGAGGATTTCCAATACCCGGATGTGGCGAGCGAAGCGAGCCACTAGCCCGGGGTTGGGAAGGGATAAGAATCTGCCGTAGGCAGATTCAAAGGAGCCCCCTCCGCTTCGCTCGCCACAAAAGGTTCTTTGCGGTACCCTCCATTCCCTTGCGATAAGGAGGGTTTCAAAGGGAACCATGGGTTCCCTTGTTAGATGTCAAGAGACACCGTGTTTTTGTCCGACCGGTTCTTTCTGCGATTCGACCGTTTGGGGATACCCGCATTCGCCATGTCTTTCAGAGACGACACACTAATCATCGAATCATCCACGTCCGTACCAGGACCACTCGGTAACTGCTCATGAATATTCACCGTCTTGGTTTTCAATCCCGAGAGAATACTGTCAATGTCGACACTCTGGGGACCACGCATTTCAGGTCTAGATTCGGAACGAGCCGGTGCCAAGGTAATATTATTCGGACGGTTAATATCGGAATATCCTTGCCCCACATCCTGTCCGTTCTCGCGGAACATAGCGCCGCGGCTCAGAGCGATATCCGGGCGATTCGACGACTCCTGTCTACCCGACGACTCTGGTCTACTAGGACCCGCCGTAAAGTGCATCGCTCCCGGTCTCGGCGGAGGAACTTGCGTCTTCGTCTCCACCGGTTTCGGTGGCGGTCCAAACGTCGTATTGATATCACTGTCTGGATTCATCAAATTATTCGCAAACGCAAATCCCGGACTCTGCTGACTCATGCTCTGCACCGTTGCATTCGTAAACATCTTCATCAATTCGGGACTCTGCTTGATGACATCGTTGAAACCAGGTGTAGCAGACGACAACGCTTTGTTCGAAATACCCACGACCGCAGCGCTAAACCCAAGACGCATCAACAAGGCTAATTCGGGTGCCAATTTACCACCTTTGTATTTCTCATGTAATTCACTGAAAATGTCTTCGTAACTCTCCATGTCTTCCGACACCTGTTCTCCCCAACCATCCAAATTAATATCAAAGGGATTGAATGCCGAATTCGCGTATTCGAGAGAATTCACAAACGTCAAAAACCACCAGCCATACAACTTCACACCTTCCTTCCGCTTCTTCTCCTCCAACGCGGTTTCGTATTCGTCCTCCACCTCCTCGTAGTTCGAATCCATGGTGTAGTGATTCCCGTGTTTCAACTGCCCCTTCTCTCGCCATTCCTCCAATTTCTTAATCATTTCGCGCTTCTTCCTACGCTTCGCCAACTCACTCATGTTCGCCGAATTGGACCGCCAAGACTGAGTAGTCGGTTCCGGTGGAATATCCGACACTTTGGTGAATCCGTCCCAGGTTTTCGTGTTGCCAATACTACTGGTAGTCGACTGCCCCAACTTGGAATCAGACTTCTCGTACCCTTGGTCCGCGGGTTTGGCAGCGGGTGCCTCGGAAAATCCAAAGAGATTGGAGGCAAAGGTGCTGATGGATTTGGTTCCATCCAAGAACGTGTTGGAACTGGCACTGGATGACTTGTTACCCGACAATTCGTTCAAATCCGATTCTAATCGGTCGATATCGCCTAAATCAATATTCACACTGTTGGTCGAAGACCGTTTCTTGTCGTTCATCAGAAGCTCGATGCCACCTCCGAAACTGGGCTCAGAAGGACCGTCGTTCAGCGTAATCGAAACCGGCTCCAAATCGGCTAAACCAATATCAATGACTTCCATATTCGAATACTAACTATTTATGTTATTCCTACACTATTTATGTTTAAGTTCTACGCACAATAAATGATTATCGGGTCGAAATCCACCAAACCCCTTGCAGAAAACAATCTGCCAAATCGTCCTTTTTTTTCGATGCTTCCAAGATGGGTTTCCATGACTCATAAGTAGGTGTCGTGTTTAACAGCTCGCGGCAAATCGCCACTCCGTCGGACTTGTTCGCCCTATACGAGGGAACCAATGGTTCCCTTCGCAACCCTCCTTCCAAGGAGGGGGCTTCCGCCCCCTTCCCAACCCCCGACGACGAGGGAACCAATGGTTCCCTTCGCAACCCTCCTTCCAAGGAGGGGGCGGAAAACCCCTTCCCAACCCCCTCTAATGGCTCGCTTCGCTCGCCTCTATCTGTATTGTATTCTTGGGTTTGGGTTTGGGTTTGGGTTGTCTCCGACGGCAACACGTATCCTTTCAGTTTGTTATGGCTCGAAACAAATTCCACCTGGATTTCTCTCGCTTGCATAATAAAATACTGCGCAATCATCCCTTGAATCGTCTTCATTCTCGACGCGATCGTCGATATCTGGTTCTCAATAATCACGTGTGTTACTCCACCCATTGCCATATCCGCATCCAACACCCGCTTTATCGCCCTGCCAATCGTAATCAAATCCGTCTCTCCCGCTTTTTTGAGTTGGTCGGCAGATGTCCCCAGGAGGCGCCAGGTTCGCCCCTCATAATGGACAGCCAATTTTTCCGCTATTTCCAACTTTTTCAATCCGCAACAATCAATCTGATGTTCGCGTGCGGCGGATTGAAGTACGGGGAGGGTTTTGTTTTTGAGTTTGGACAAGGTGTAGTCTTTTTTCGGAAGAATCCATTCCGTCGATTTTTTCGCATGGGTTTCGCAACAGTAGTGGTGTGCGTGGGTGGGCGATTGGTACTTGGCGACTTTTCCGCATGGTTTGGCAGCGTCGGATTTGCGTTTTCGTGTGAGTTCTTGTGTACACGTGTAGGAAACGGCGGGGGTCTCCGGTGCTAAGAGATTGGCGACGGTCCACGACACGATTTGTCGTTGGGGTGCGCTGACGTCAAACACACAATAAGCGAGGTTCTTGATTCCGACATCGAAACTGGCAAGACGCATAGGTGGGATACATACATGTGTATTGGAAACATGTATTTATCTTCGTTTGGTAGAGTGTTTTCTTCTCTTGGTGAATCGGCGTTTTCGGGAGTGCCCACCGACTGTGATCGTGCGCAACATTTCAATGAAACTCTCTGTAATATAAAACGGTTTGTAAATATTATATTGACATATTGTGTCTGGATTTATATTGTCTGTTACATTTTGTACTTGTATATCCGGTATAATCGTACCATAACTGTCATTTGGTATACTCGTACCATCACGATTCGTTATTGGCAATAAAATAGAGTTATCCATTTCATTGCAGCTGAATCTTAATAAGTGTATATTTTTTTTAATATCCGTCACTTCCTTCTGATTCAGATGATTAATCACCCTAATAATCGGAAAACTAATTTTAAAATGCAATAAATATTTTGGAATTAATAACATTTTCCTATAATTAAATAACACGCATAAATATCGGAAAGTTGAAAAATAATCTGGGAATTTATAAAATGTGTATATTAAATGTAAGTTCTTATTTGGCTCAAGTATTAATATGGTATTATTTTTCTCACGGTGCTCTATTATAACGTACATATCATAGTTTAAATAATCATTTCCGAAATTTTTGGTTAATATTGTGTCTACAGTTGATATTTTAGAGTTGTCTAATTCTGGGAATATAATATTAACATGTTTGTATGCATCAATATCTTTAATTGTCATTATGAATTGACGTGCGACATCAGTATACATAAACAAATTTAAATATATCCGTGTAAATGACCCCATTATGCGTTTTATTATACTACACAATTGCTTTCCGCTATATGAACAATCATCACACATACATAACATGCATGTATCGTCGTATGTTTTCTTATTATCAAGTATTTCAATCGATAAATTTGTAAAATAATCATGTTTTGATAATAAATAAATACAGTAAATCGTAAAATAAAAATTTGAACTTAACTTATATTTATCTTTATCGTCTGGCAAATAAATTACGAGTTTTGTTAATTTCATTGACTTATACAATTCAATAATCTGATTTATATTCTTCGTATATTGTTCGATAATTTGGTCACTTTTTATGTAAATGGAATTTTCATATAAAGTTTTCATCATTTCATGGAATTTTGCATAAATGCAATCATCGCCAATTTTATATTTTAGTAAATTATCTAGTATCATTGCCCGGTCTACTGTATCATATTGTTGAATCTCTATTTTTTGATGGTTGTTATTAATCCATGTTATGATTTTTTCAATAGTGATGCCCCCCCCCCTCATATTTCGTTTGTTTCTCCTCTCACTCATAAATAACCGGTTATATACATTACACGTTATTTATCTCTCGTCCCTTTTTCATCGACGCATCTTCAACAATTCGGATTGCGTGAATGCCGGGCTCACCATCTGCGCCTGCAACTGTTCTCTCGACAAATACGCCATTTTCAGGTCACTCGTCGATGCCCCATACGGCTTCTCTTTTTCTAAATAATTCGTGTAGAATGCCGGATGCCCGAATTCGCGGACATGCAACGGCGGAGGAATCGGTTCAAATTCCGATTTCGTGTCTTTTCCCATTCTCTCGTAATACCCCACATCATTTGCCGATTCGGTAAAATTACGTTTCATGATGTACGCCGCATTCTGCGTCAAGTACTTGCGGTATTCCCAATTGCTTTGGATACCGGATTCTTTCACCAACAGGTCATTCGTCACGGCTTCCGGCTGCCAAGAGGCAATCAAACTGCGCCCGTCTGCCATCAATGGCGGGAAACCGGGATACACGTTATTCGCTGCATAACCATAATGCGATGTAGGCAATTCCGACAAAGCCGGGTGAACCACCGCCACCTTGTTGGACGCTAAATCATTGGATCGGTCGTTGTACAAAAACGAAAACATTCACGTTACTAGACTATATATATAAGAGAAATATGTTTGTTTCTCGCGTAGCCATTATCCTTGCTGCGTAATAATCGAGATGAGTTCTTGTTTTTTGCATTTACTGGTGTCCACGGCAGAACCACACTGAATGGCAAGTGTTTTCAATTGAGAGATATTCATTTTACGGAGCTCTTCAATCGTGTATTTTTTCGGAACGGTTACTTCCGGTTCAACGTCCAACACGAGATTGACTTCTTCGATATCCACCGAAGACGGTTCGGCGGATTCGAGGTCCGGTCCCGGTTCTGGAACCGGCTCTACTGCTAAATCTGTCGGATTTCCCTCGACAATCGGAACCATGTCATCCAACATGGTTAGGTTGATTTCTACCGGAGAATGGACACATGGGAGAGATTCGTCTACGACATCCAACTCGATTCTCTCTAATTCGTGAAGGTCTTCTTCCGAATCTGAATCCGAGTCGATATCCGAATCTGAATCTGAATCCGAATCCGAGTCCGAGTCGATATCCGAGTCCGAATCAGAGTCGGCATCCGACACCACTATTTTCTGGTGCGAACCCCCATAAGACAACTGTTCCGTCTGCACAGGAACTTCCACTTCCGGCGTCGATTTCACCGGACATTCGATTGGGACGGTTTCGTCCGATGCATCGGCGTAAAACCCTTTTAGCCACCTTATCTCATGGATCATACTCGACATCAATTCGAACATGGTGTCGCCCTTCTTCTCGACCGAGCTCATCCTCTGTTTAAAATGATACACGAGCAACAACACCAGAATAAACAAGACGCCTAAACTGATGAAGAAGAAATTTTCGATGTAATTGAAGAAACCCATTTAGTATGTTCAAACATAATATTATAAACAATGCAACGAGAAGACGCATGTGTTATCGACATGTATTATCGTCTAGACATATTCGTTTTTAACGAATATGGATAGTGCATATGGAATATACTTTTTTCTGCTCGACTCCCGAAGGAGAGCAGAGAATAAGTATAGACATTATATGTGTCACTATAGTATAACCAATGGAATCCGCAAACCCAACAACCACAACAACACCGGTATCTACTTCAACCGATGAATCCATATTTAGCGGAAAAAACGCCTTAGTCATGGTTCTCTTGGTGCTTCTCATTCTATCCATGATTGGAATCAATCTCTTATCCGTATCCGCAGGAGTACTTGACAGTCTTGCTAAAATCATTGGACCCGTCTCTGTTCAATTGGGGTCCATGTTCGGGTATTCTGCCGGAGAACTCATCAACACCACCGCTACGGTGGCAGGCGACGTGGCAACAACCGGTGTGGATATTGCCGAAGGGACGCTCAAAAACATTGGCGGGCTCCTGGTGAATGCGAGCAAGGGTGGAATGAGCGAATCCGAAAAACAAAGTTTGGATAAAGTGTTGGGCAAATCGGGGTCTGGCGAAAAATGCGATCCGAAACCCGCCGATTCTGGCGACTCCATTCAAAAACCCATTGCTTCCCAGAAATCCAAAGCAGGATGGTGTTTCGTGGGGGAATACGACGGCGCGCGAAGTTGTGTCGGAATGGACGAACACGACAAATGCATGTCGGGGCAAGTATTCCCCAATCAGAAAGTCTGCTTAAATCCTACACTCTCTCCTTAACGTCTGGCGTTAAAACGAATATGTCTAGACATTAACGAATATGTTCAGACGTTAACGTCTACACGTAGACCTCTACTGTTCCATTATCCCCAATCCCGGATTGACCCCTCCCGCAGAATACAGGATGTTACAGTTGTTCGCCGTCACCGACTGTATGGTCGTGTTTGCATAATACTGTATTTGCGAAATCCCGGAGTAAACCGTGTCTACCTTGGTAGCGGTAGTGGGCAACACGATTTCTAGCTTATATACATACTCA
>Ga0214921_10008989_pt1 | contig 12748 bp, 8 predicted proteins | sample LL1505_MetaG_FD_177992 | JGI IMG/M metagenome (GOLD analysis project Ga0214921, IMG submission 177992) | Freshwater microbial communities from Lake Lanier, Atlanta, Georgia, United States - LL-1505 | ecosystem: Environmental > Aquatic > Freshwater > Lake | place: USA: Georgia | collected 2015-05-28 | reverse complement strand
TTGTAGGAAACAATGCAACAAAGTCAAAATATACATATTTGCGTTTTTATTGTACATAAATAATTAAATTAAAATATTATAAAAAAATATAAAAAATAAATTATAAATAAAAATACAAAAAGTATTTATTGTAATGTATATATTTATTATTTTTGTCACTATATTAACTTTCCTTATTACACATTCATTAATTTTTTTCTTAGAAAAAAAAGTTAAATTTAATAAAAGCATGATATAAATGCAGAAACTGTTATATCATTAGGCGGACATAAAAATGTATTTTGTTCAGTATTTTTTAATTTTGTTATTATATTTTTAAATTTATTAATCTGAATTTTTCCAGACAAAAATAATTCTAATAGATAATTATGCATTTCTATTATTAATTCTAATACTGCATATTGTTCAGTATCAATTATTAATTTTATTTTATCATAACATTTTCCCAATGGATTTTTTTGTGTTGTTTCATATATATTTTTAATTATATTTATCGGTGGATAACCTGTAAATCGTATAACATTTTCATAATTTAATTTATCATATGCCATACTCAAAGATTGCAAATTATTTATAGCTTTTCTCATATCGCCTTTTGATATCTTTATTAATATATCTAATCCATCTATATCATAATTTATTTTTTCTTTTTTACAAATATTAATTATATTTTCTTTCATAATATTGTCATCTAAATTTGCAAACTTGAATGATGTACATCTAGATTGAATTGCTGGATCTATATTTTTAATTTTATTGCAAATCAAACAAAATCTAGCATTTTCTGTATAATCTTCTATAATTCTTCTTAACATAGATTGTGCGCTAATTGTCATCGAATCTACCTCATCAAGTATAACTAATTTAAATGGTTGTTTTTTATAAAGACAATTTGATAGGACAAAAGGTTTTACTTTATTGCGAATAATTTCTATTCCTCTTTCTTCAGATGCATTTATTTGTAATACCATTAAACTGAGATAGTCATTATAAGCTTCTCGTGCATATGCATTAATTAAAGATGTTTTACCAATACCTGATTGACCGTAGAATAATAAATGTGGTAATTTACCTATTTCTAAATAATGTTGCAATGATAATTTTATATTATCATTACCCATTATATCTTTTAATTTATTAGGACGATATTTTTCGGCCCATGGTAATGTTGTTTCATAATCCATTTTGTTTCCGTCTTCCATATCATCATATACAGACATATTTATTATATACTCATCTGACATGTTTTATTATTATTAATAATATAATAATATTGTTTTAAATATAATTAAATTTTTTATCAATTTTTTATTATTTTTTAGCAGATTAAAAGATATTAAGTTAATGTAAAAAATTGATAATATAATTGACTATATATTTATTATTAAAATATACTTAAAATAATATCATATATATATATTAATGGACAATACTACGTATGCTTATGATGGTAATATTCGCCAAATTGACCATATTGATTTTAATGTTTTACCCAATGAAGAAATAAGAAATCGGTCAGCTTTTGGTAAAGATAGTCAAGGAACATTGTTCCCCGATTTATACGAAAATAATGAACCAAGAAAAGATGGTCTAGCAGATCCACGTTTAGGTACAGTAGATATTAATACTGTATGTCCTACTTGTGGATTTGATACTAATTTTTGTCCAGGTCATTCCGGTCATATGAATTTAGTAGAACCGTTTTTTCATATCGGTTTTAGAAGTCACATTAAAAAATTTCTTGATTGTATTTGTCTTAAATGTTCTCGTGTATTAATTCATAAAAATGAAGCAAAGATTGCAGATATATTAAAAACAAAAAATGGTATTAAAAGATTAGCTGAAGTTTATAATGCTGTTAAAAATGTTACAAGTTGTCCAAAATGTGGTACAACAGTATCAAAAATTAGATTAGAAGATAAAAAATCTTCTGGCTCATTTTTAATTGTGGCAGAAACAGATTTAGAAAATATCAAAGATGAGTCAATACAATTACTCGGAAAGAAAAAACTTAAATTAATTTTAACACCTGAAATAGTACATGAAAAACTTAAAAATATATCAGATGATGATTGTATTTTGTTAGGTATGGATCCAAAACGTACCAGACCGGAGAACATGATCCATACAATATTTCTAATTCCACCACTTGCAATCAGACCAAGTGCTAAAGGCGATTTTCTTGGCGGTACTACAAAAGAAGATGGTTTAACACATCGTCTAGTTGAGATTGTACGTTCGAATTATCGTATTATAAAACAAAGAGAATCTGGTGGTGAAAATATATCTAAATTTGCAAATGATGCGTCTAATTTGTGTCAGATTCATATAGCTGCTTATTTTGATAAAGATCAAATTAGTTCACCAAAAGGTGATCAATCAAAAGAAAGATCTCTTGCACCAGGTATTAAAGCTAAAGAAGGGCGTATTAGAGGTAATCTTATGGGTAAACGTGTTGATTTTACTGCACGTACTGTTATTACATCTGATCCTGTAATTGATTTTAATGAAGTTCGTATTCCTCTCAAAATTGCAATGATTTCTACATTCCCTGAAGTCGTTGGTCCATCTAATATAGAATATCTAACTTCTCTTGTTAGAAAAGGTAGATATAATTATCCCGGGGCTAACTTTGTATTTCCAACAAGTTCAATGGTTTCCGGACAACAAGTTAAACCAATTGATTTACGTTTTAAGAAAGAACAAGTTGAATTACGTTATGGTGATATTGTTGAACGTCATTTACAAACAGGAGATCCAGTAATGCTTAATCGTCAACCCACTCTACATAAACAGAGTATGATGTGTCACAAAGCAAAAGTTATTCCAGATCCAAATTTACAAACTCATGGGTTATCAGTCGAAATAACAAAGCCATATAATGCTGATTTCGATGGAGATGAAATGAACTTGTTCATACCTCAATCTATTCAATCACAAATAGAATTAGAAGAACTAGCTGATGTTAAAAAACAAATTATATCACCATCGTCGTCTCGTACCAGTATTGGTCTTGCTCAAGATGGGCTTGTTGGAGCATATAATTTAACAGCACCTACGATGCGAATTAATTGGAAAAATTCTATGAATATTATATCATATACAGGATTTGAAAAACTTGATACATTTAAAAAGAATAAAAATTATACAGGCCATGAATTATTTAGTCTAATTATTCCTCCAGCAATTAATATTAATAGTGCAGGTGTTACTATAAAGGATTCAGTATTACAATCAGGTCATCTTTCAAAAGATGTATTAGGTGAAAAGAAAAATTTTGCTATTCATCAAATCATTTGGGATAGTTATGGTGTAAAAGAAACAAAAGAATTCATTGATAATTCAAAACGTTTAATTCATAATTTTAACTTATATAATGGTTTTAGTGTTGGTTACGGTGATGCATGTATAGATGATATTATAAAAACTGATATAGATAAACTTTTTGCAACAAAAGAACAAAAAGTTAATAATATGATTGCAGAAATTGAAAATAATCCAAATCTTATGGAAAAAGATGTTTTTGAATTTAAAATTATGCAAGAACTACAAACTACTCTTTCGGAAGTTGGTAAGCTTATTATGAAAAATCTTAGTCCAGAAAATAATTTTAACAGAATGGTTTCTTCAGGTTCTAAAGGTTCAGTAGCAAATATTGCACAAATTTGTGGTAGTATGTGTTTTCAAGCTGTTGAAGGTATTTTACCACCTAAAAAATATAATAACAGAACATTACCATATTTTCATCAGAATGATGATCGTATTAAATCTAGAGGTTTGATTCGAGAATCATTTTTCGATGGATTAGATTTTAAATCGTTCTCATTTTTACTAATGGCTGGACGCGAGGGTATTATTGATGGTGCTCTTAAGACCGCTATCACTGGATATGCTCAACGTCGTTTAATTAAGTGTATGGAGGATGTTATGATTAAATATGATAATACTGTACGTACTGCTAATAATTCATTATTACAAATATCATATGGTGACAGTGGTGCTGATACTACTAAACAATATAGATACGATGTTAAATTTGTAAATTATGGTAATAAAGAATTAAAAGATAAATTTATCTTTACAGATAAAGAAATGACTTTATACAAAAACTATAAACATAATGATAAATTATTTGAGGATATGAAATCAATGCGTGATGAATATAGAGATATTATGAAAAAAGCATCATGTAATTTTATGGCTTTACAAACTAATCCTTTTATTCCTATAAATTTAAATCGTGTTATTGATAATGCTATTAATGATAAATCATTACAATCAGGAGAAAAAGTTATGCCAGAATATGTTTACGATAAATTGATTGATCTATTACATAACAAATATACAAATCTATTAATGATGTCTAAATCTGATAAATCTAATAAAAAATCAATAAAACTACACGACGAAACATTGATGAAAACATTTATTAAAATATCTTTATTTGATGCGTTATCACCAAAGATATGTATATCAAAACTAGATTTGACCAAAAAACAATTTGATAAAATTATTAATGATTTTATTTCGATTTATAATAAAAGTATTGTTGAACCAGGTATGATGGTAGGTGTACTTAGTGGACAGGCTCTTGGTGAAACTATTACTCAGATGAACTTGAACTCTTTCCACAATGCAGGTCTTAGTACAATGAAATCTGTAACTGTAGGTGTACCACGTATTCAAGAAATATTAAGTGTTAGTAAAAATATTAAAACACCTCAATTAATTGTTCGTTTAGATAAACAATATAAAAAGAGTAAAGACATTGCCCATAAAATTGCATCAAATCTAAAATATACTAATTTTAGTGATATTCGTGGTAGAATCAGTGTATATTATGATCCATTCCCCAATGATGAAGATTCCATAATGAAATCAGATAATGTCAAATCAGTATACTATAATCAGAAAGCAAGTAAAAATAGTTGTCAGAATAATATCGACGGATTACCATGGCTAATGAGAATCGAAATCATTAAAGAAAAGATGTTAGACAAAGAAATATCACTATTAGATATAAAGAGTAAATTCTGTCACTGGTGGGAAACTAGATTTAATGATATTAAAAATGTTAAGAAAGAAGAAAAAAGAGTTATAAATAAAATTACCAATATTGCTATTTTAAGTAATTCTGATAATGATATTCAACCTATAATTCATATTAGATTTAATGTAAGAGATGTCGACAAAGTTAAAGATCAATTTAATCGTGAAACATTAAATGAATTCATTGAACATATTATTGATAAATTTAAACTTAAAGGTATTGAAGAAATTACCGATATTCCAGTTATTAAAACAGAAAAATATATAACTTATGATAATGAGGATAAAGAAATTAAATCTGAAGACGAATATATAATCTATACTTCTGGTATTAACCTAAATGAAATTAGATATATTGTTGGTATTGATATATTAAATAGTATTTCAAATGATATATTTGAGGTTTATAAGACATTCGGTATTGAAATTGCTCGTGCTAGATTAATTCGTGAATTAAATGATGCTTATGAAATTTCGGGTCACTATGTAATCTATTCACATATTTCAGTACTAGCTGATATTATGACAAATACTGGTATTCTTATGTCTATTGATCGTCATGGTATGGGTAAATCAGATATGGAAATTCTTGGTAGAGCATCTTTTGAAAAACCAGTTGAACAATTACTTACCGCAAGTGTCTTCAATGAGACTGATCATTTACGCGGTGTATCATCTCGTATTATGTGTGGTCAAGTTATTAAAGGTGGTACTGGTTATTGTGATGTAATTTTAGATTTAGATATGATCGAAAAATCTGAATATGTCGAAGAAAATAAATATAAACAATATACCGAGATTATTACAGACAATGTTGCTAAGGATATCGTCGAAAGAGATAACGAAGAAATTTTTATGCCACTTTAGGGGAATAAATTTTTTATTAAAAAAATTGATTTTTTTATTATTTGATTTTTACATTATAAAATTATAATAAATAAAAAAGATTATATAATGGACATCACTTTATCAGGTAAAATTTTCGTGTATTTTATTCGTAGTGTATTTGAATCTAAACAAAAAATTGGTGTTGAATTAATTATAGATACATGTAATTCAGATAATCAACTTATAGATGGATTACAAAGATTAAATAAAATAAATAAGAATAAAATATTTATTAAAACTGATGATGTTAAAATCCCAATAAGATTATATGATAAACGTTACACATGTAATGTAACATTCGAATATAATAATAATATGGATAATCAATCCATTCTAATATTAAAAGAATTAAATGTTGTAGAATATGAAAAAACCAGAAAAATAGTAGATAATAAATTTAAATTACAAAATTATGCTACTAGTAAACAAAAAACGATTGACCAAATTATGGCAGAAATAACTAAATCATAATTTTATTTTTTTTAATTCATCAACTGCTTTATGTGCGTCTTTTTCAGATGTTGATTTATTGATTGCCTTATTATATAAATCATACATCACACGTATATTTATATTTGATTTTCTTTTTTTATTTTTATAATATTTATCAAGTGTATCTTGAATAGAATCTATTTCTTCATCATTTAATAATGGACCCATTGTTATAAGTGCAAAATCAAAATCTTTTTCAAGATAACAATCTATTACAGGTAATCTAAATAAGTGCATATGTTTAGATATACCTCTACTTGGTACAATTAAATCATCACCAGCTTTTACACCATCACCATAATATCCTTCATATTTTATTCCATCTATGATGTCACCTTCTACCCATAACATACGTAAACGATTATAATAAAAATTTTTTACCAAATCTTTACAATTAAAATAAAATGGTCCATGTGGATCTTTTTCTAATCGTTCACCGGTAATTGGATCCCACATATTTTCAAATTTAAATTCTAAATTCGATGGAACTTTTTCATGAGTAATTGGATCTAGATGCATTTCTCGCATAACACGATATGTTTCAGTTGTTGTCTTATTATATTTATTATAATTATTTTTTATATTGTATATTTTAGGTGTTACATTTTGTATATTGTTTTCTATTTCACTAAAATTTATAAAACAATCTTCATCGTATACATCCATAGATAAAACCATAATATTATTATAATTATAATATAGTTTAATATATTTTTTAAGATATAAATATTCAATTTTTTATAAATTTTTAAATTTTATTTTATCCATTAAAAAAATTGAAATTTAAACTATTTAAAAGAATAACTTATTATTAATAAAACTATATAATAAAATGCCTCAAGAATCTAAATCTAAGTCTACTAAACAACAAGTTGAAGATGTTGATAACGATCAAATTAATTCTGTAAGTGTTGACGATTTTGATGTTAATAAACTTCGTATTCCTCCAATTGATGATAAACGTTCATCTGATACTCATTTTCATTCTTTTCCAGTTTATGAATATGATAATGGGAAAGAAGATAAACTTATTCTTACTACAGGAGAAATTGAAATCACTAAAGGTGGTATTCCTCGTCTAGATGAAAAATGGCGGAAAAGTGATGCAAGACGTGAATTCATGTGGTTAGGTATTGATGAAGCACAACCTGAATGTAAAAAACTATTTGATGCTCTTCGTTCTATTGATAATCATTTTGATGGACTGATTAGTTTTAATTCTGATGAAAAGAAAGATAATAATATCGAATCACAAACAGTATATACTACAAAAGACAAGAAAAAGAAAGAACCACTTACAAATCTTGAATATTCTCCACTTGTAAAACTTTCTGTTCAAGGTGGAGATGGTACACAAAAAGAAAATCAACCTGAATATATTCCTTATGAACGTGTAAAACTTCGCTTCTCCAAGAAATACGACAAGGATCGTGTTGAAGGTGAACCCAGTGAACTTACTACTCTTCTCTTTGTTGGTGAAAAAGAAAATGAAGAAGATTGTAAATATCCTTCTGATTTTGAAAAATTTCTCCGATGGAAATGCACTGCTCGTTTTGTTCTTCAATTCAGCAAATTTCGTACTAAAAAAGTAGCAGAAAAAGATAAAAAAGGTAAATCACTTCAACGTGATTGCGCTTTTGATATTAATATGCTCCATGTATATATTACAAAAGAAGCACCAAATGCTGGTGTAAGTAATGCCGATAAATATCGTAAACGCTTTTTTCCACCAACAATGAAATCTACTAAATCTCAAGATGTTGAAGAAAAACAAAAAGTTAAAAATGATGAATCATCTGCAGAATCATCGGATGATGAAAACGAAAAACAACCAGTAAAATCTACTAAAGAAAAAGATACTAAACAAAAACCTAAACAAGAATCTGAATCAGAATCTGAAGAATCTGAAGAAGAAGAAAAACCAGCTAAAAAAACAAATGCTAAAACGAATAAAGTTCCGGTTAAAAATACCAAGAAGGTAAATAGTGATTCAGAAGAATCTTCTGAAGAATCTGATTCAGAAGATGATAAATCTGAAGAAGAAAAACCTAAATCAAAGAAATCTTCTCGTTAAGAGATAAATCACGTTTATTTATAATATAAATATTATAATTTAATATTTATATGATAGCAAAATTAGAAGAAATTGATATTAAAAAAATTAATATACACGACCCATACGATGACTCAGAAAATATTATGAAGATGGATTTAAGTATTGATAAAATGCAATCTTTAATAATTAGATTAGAAGAATTAAATGTTATTACTATAACCGATAATAATATTATTCTTGATATTAGAAATAAAGATCATATTAAAACTTTTTTTACCAAATTAGATGAATATATAGTATCAGTATTACATGAGAGAAAGATTACAAAAAAATTAAAGCTTAAATTTAATTATAGACAATTAATATCAACATATACTGGTAAAGAAACTCAATATGATATTGTTTCTTTAAATCTTAATTTTGATAATGGAGAATATAATACAGAAGTATATAAATCACACAAAAATAAATTAAATAAAACAGATACTATGAATTTATGTAGAGATAACGCACATACTGAATGTATTATTGAATTGACTTCACTTATTTTTGATAAAAAAAATGCAATTATATATGTTGATAATATTATCCGTCAAATGAAAGTTAAAAAAATAAAACCTAAACGTCTAACAAAATTAAATTATTCTTTTATTGATACTGAATCAGAATCTGATTTAGAAAATGAAACAAAATATAAACTGTTAACAGATAATAATTATAATAATAATAATGATAATAAATATACAAAAACAGATGATGATAGATTAGTTAATAATATTAAATCAAATAATACTGATAATTCTTCTGATTCTGATAATAATCAATCAGATCATTTTGAAGATTCAATTGATAATGAAATATTAAATCATTTGCAAAACGAAACAAGTGATGATGATTAAATTTTATTAGACTTAATCAAATTCAACTGTAAAACTTTTTATATCTATTTTTGTTCTATTTGATACTGACGATTTACTTGATTTTGTTTCGATATCTTTTTTTGATTTTAATAATTTCTTTTTTTTCTTTTTAAGTTTATCAACTTTATTAAATTTATTCATAGCCTCAATAATTGTTTCATAATGACGTTCGACGCATTCAATTATTTTATTTGAAATTGCCCATTTAAAAAAATTTAATTGACCAAGCGTGGTTATCACCTTTTTAGATTGATCTTTTTTATCATAGTTATACATAAACTTTCTATCACGTCTAAATGGATCAAAATTTGATTTTTTATAAGATTTTAATTGTGCTTTATACATTATATTTATACTAAAATATTCTTTATCATCTATATTTATATCTACATTCTTTTTTGAAAATTTTGTAACAACCCATTCTAATACTCTTAATGAAATACAATCACCTCCAGATTTATCTTTATTTATTATTCTTACCATTTTTTCTACTGCATTTTTATCACATCCTTTAAAAAATTGATCTATCATTTTATAATATCTAAATTGTCTTTGATTATCTTCAAAAAAAATTTCTGGTTTAAAATCTTTTTCTACATACGTATCATCGCCATCAATATCTGAATCACCACTTAATGAATTTACCGAATCATCCGAAGTTTCTATATTTTTTTTTTTTAAAACATTATCTATATTACAATCTGAATTATTTGAATGTAGTGTTTTATTTGATTTATTTGTATCTATACTTGAAATATCTTCGCTCGAAATATCTTTTAATGATTTAGGCTTTAATTTTTGCACAAATTTTCCCATTGCTAAAATATAATAAATATTACTTAAGTAAATTTTATATCTGTTTATTATATATCATTATTATGACGGAATATACAATAAAGTATTTAATAAAATATATATTATTAATAGTATTTTTATTAATTTTAATTACATATTTTAAAAAATATGAATTATTTTCAAATAATAATATTTATATTGGTAGCGAAGGTATGGGTAGTTGGGGTAAACGGTTAATAAATTATCTTGTAAAGTTACAACACCCAAATAAAAATATAATATGGGTTAATAATGATAAAGCAAATATTATAATAAGATCTAATTTTTTATCAGATGAACCCGAATGGAATAAAATAAAAAAATATTATATATATTGGTCAGGTGAAACTTATATACCAAATAAATCTAATTATGAATCAAATTCTATACATCTATACACTACCTATCCTTTAATCAGTTTAGAAAAATTAGAAAAAGAAAAAAATAATATAAATAATATTTATTGGATACCATTTTGTAGTTTAGTTTTCAATTATAAAGAACCACAAAAATTATATCCATTTAATAAAGACAGGAAATTGTGCGGATATTGTAATTCAAATCCAATTAAATTTAGAGAAGATTTTGTTGATCTTTTGGCAAATAAAGATTCTACAAATGGTGTTTATGCTTTGGGAAAATGTATCGGTACATCTAAAAAAATAAATATAAAAAAACTAGAGGGTACATATAGTACCGATAATATGTATAAAGAATATTCTAATTATGCATTTATAATTTGTATAGAAAATAAAATAGATGATGGATATGTTACCGAAAAAATATTTAATGCATATAAAGCAGGATCTATACCAATATATTGGGGAGATTCTATTACTGCTAAAAAATTATTTAATCCTAAATCATTTATTTCTATTAATGATTTTGAATCTACTGAAGATTGTATAGACTATATTATTAATTTATATAATGATAAAGAACGTTTAATTCAAATGTCTTCTGAACCAATGTTCACTAATAATATTATTCCAGATATATTACAAATAGATAATTACGATAAACCTCCTAATATATATTTAAATATATCTAAAAAAATTATTATTTAATTAAATTAATCATATGCATCATCATCAGATAAATCATTTACTTTATCATTTTTTTTCTCAACAGATTTTACCTTCTTTTTAGGTTTAGCATCTTTCTTCTTTTGATTTATGTGGGCGTCTTTTGCCATAAGTTCAATTTCTTCTTTGCTGAGATTAAGATTCTCATCACTTAGCATCTTAAGTTCTACATCAGATTTAAATTTAGCATCTTCTTTAATATTCTCATTATAAATATCATCTTCAACTGTATCTTTAATTATGAATCGAACCACTGTTACTTGTTCAGTTTGACCAGTACGATGTGCACGTCCAATTGCTTGGCGTTCTGTATTACGTCGAAATTCATATGTACCATGAACTGGTTCTAATAATATTACTTTTTTAGCCGCTGTTAAATTAGTACCTGCTGCTGCACTTGCAGAAGATAACATGATAACTTTAACATTATCTTTTGTACTAAATTCTCTGATTGCTTTATCACGTGTCCATACATTGCCACGACAAAATACATTATGAATACCATACGTATCAAGTGTATCACCTACCTTCTTTAAAAGATCATCCCATTGTGAAAATACAATTACTTTGTCTTTAGAATTTTTAATATAAAAGATAAGATTAGCAAGTTTTGTACCAACTTTATTAATAAGACTAATCTTATCTTTAATTTCATCAGATGTAGGTTTTTTAGATAAGTCTTCAAATGATATCATATAAATTTCATTTGCTTTTGTAGGTTTCATACATTGAGGACATTTGGGATTTGATTGAATTATTTCTTTAATACATTGAAAACAATACATGTGTCCACATTTAGTTACGCCGACATCTTCGCCAGTAATCGGATTTATACAAATACTACACATCTCATCATCATCATCTTCATCTTCGTCATCTTCATCATTATTTTCATTTTGTTTTTCTTGTTTAAGTTTTTGTTTTTCAGTTATTTGATTAATTTTTTTCATCATATTAAGAAAAAATTCAGCTGTTGAACGTTTTCCTTCATATTGTTTTGTTGCTTCTCCAAGTTTATTTCCAAGTTTATTTAATCCATCTTTCATATTACTTAATGTAATTGATGGATTTTGTGATAATTGTTTAGATATTTGATTTAAGATTATAGGTAGATTTACATCATTTATAATAATTAGTTGTTTACCATTATCATTATCATCATCTGATTCGTCATCTGTTAGATTATCATCAATATCATCGATAATATCATCTAAGCCTTCTAAATTTTGTTTATTATCAAATTCAGGATCAGTGATTTTTTCTGGATAATCAATTTGTACTTTATATCCCAGTTGTTTTAGGAATTTACGATAACGTCTAAATTCGGTAATCTTAATACGGCGTTCACATCGTTTAATTTTATATTTTATAAATCGTACCTTGCGTGAAGCAATATCCATAGATTTTTTATGATGATTAACCAT
>Ga0214921_10008988_pt1 | contig 12749 bp, 11 predicted proteins | sample LL1505_MetaG_FD_177992 | JGI IMG/M metagenome (GOLD analysis project Ga0214921, IMG submission 177992) | Freshwater microbial communities from Lake Lanier, Atlanta, Georgia, United States - LL-1505 | ecosystem: Environmental > Aquatic > Freshwater > Lake | place: USA: Georgia | collected... | reverse complement strand
ATTGTTATCACGGAGATTGTGCATCCTGTTGTGCGTCAGCCGATGGTAGTTGCGCCTGTGACTGCTGTGGCTTCTGATGCTCCTTCGATAGATGCGGTGGCTCCTGTTACTGAGGAAAAGGTCGATATCAAGGAGGTCACGATTACGGAGACGCTGGCTAGTGAAGAGATAGAGGAGGCAGAGGAGGATGTAGATGCAGATGAAGAGGATGATGAGGATGCAGATGAAGAGGATGATGAGGATGCAGATGAAGAGGATGCAGAGGCAGAGGCAGAGGAAGAGGCAGAAGAGGAGGAAGAGGTTGAAGAGGAAGTAGAAATAGAGGTAGAGAAAGTTGAGGAGAAAGCACCTGCACCCGCACCAGCACCAGCACCAGCACCAGCACCAGCACCAGCACCAGCACCAGAAGAAGAGGTGCTAGAGCCAGAAGAGGCAGAGGCAGAGGAAGAGGAGGATGCAGCAGATGCTATGGAGGTGCAGCAAATTCACATTCGTGGTAAGCCTTTCTGGCTTGACGCTGCCAGCAACAAGATTTACGCCGTGACGGAGGAGGACGATGTGGGAGACCATGTCGGTGACCTTGTGAACGGAAAGCCACGAATGCTGGCTGCCGTCGCATAAATTTCCCTCTCACAATTAAATGGATACACAGCTGTGCCAGCCCTCTACAATTCTTTTGGTTGTGGCTACCGCCGGTGTAGTCTATCATCTGCTAGTTGGCAGTGCTGCGACCGCGGTCTGGTGGCTTTTCGTGGGAGTCATCGGTGGTGCGGTATTTCAGGGATTATGTTACGGTGGTCTAACACCCATCGCCTGGATTCTGATGTCTATTCCCATCCTCGTGGTGTGTTTCTTTTTTGCCGTTGCTCTCTTTACGGCTAAGCTGCGCATTAAGAATATCGAAGTCGTTCCATGTGGTAAATGCAGACGGCATCATAAAAGGGAAGAGAGATGTCATCATGAACACCACCACGCCAGGACCTATAGAAAGTGCTCCCACGTAACAGAAGACGAATGAGTTTCTGGCTACGGGCGGCCTCCTTTGCACAGACAACGATGGAGAATGTGCAGTGGTCTATACGCTGGGCACGACAGCATCTCCTTGTTCCCGTCGCACACGCCGGTGGTCGGAATATGCAGCTGCTACGGTCCGGATGTTGGATTGATGCCGATATCCGTGTAGATGATTCGTCCCAAGTTGTTGCCGTATATATCCGCGAAAGCCATTCCATACGTCTGCCACAGTCTCCGCTAGCTGCTAACGCGCGGATGCCACGCTGGACATGGCTTTCCGTAAGTCTCACCGATTCCAGCGGTGGCTATATCGATTCTGAGGTGAATAGCAACGAAGTCCTCACAGAATTTATGGGAACTCTGCGCACCGAAACCGATGCAATCACGCCTGGTCAGATTCTCACTCTCTTTGCCTGCCAAAAAGGCTGGCTACCAACGGGTTATATTACGGTGGTCAGCAGCACCGGCGACGAAGAGACACTCACATGCGCTGATCTGTATGCGCCCGGTAGATAATTTCATCGGTCTTCACATCCTCGTGGAGAATCTGCAAATCCGTTGCCAAATTGAATGCCTTGCAGTTCAGATTCCATATCTTAATAATACAGAAACCCCGCTTGGGAGAAATAGTCACACCAACAATCTCGTTTGCGGGATTGTTCGCGGCGACCCCCAGAATTGCGGCGGCCAAGTAACGCTGGAAGACATCGATTGCACTGCGCCGGTTAACCTTCAGACAATACGATCCACCGCGAATATTGACCTTGTTTTCCCAGAGCGGAGAAGTGTCTCCACGCATCACACGGAGAAGTCCGTTTGTCGTTTTGTGGGGACCCAGCTCTCGGAGGAGCGCACCCAGCGACTCCCACGTGGTAATTGTCTGCAGCAGCTTGTATGAATCGGCGGTCCAGAGCTTGTCTTCGGGCTCGTGAAAGTAGGCCTTCCACGGAACCGTAGGGATACTGTGAAGAGATGTGGCTGCGCTTGTTACTGCTGCTGCTGTTGTTGTTGTTACTGCTGCTGTTGTTGTTGCTGCTGCAGATACAGACGATACAGAGGGTGCAGAGTGTGCAGCCGATGCAGTCGCAGCAGACAGAAACGAACGGCTCATATTGGTTGTCATCCTGAATTTATGAGGGCATGACCGAACGCCCCCTGTCAAATTTTGTGACCATACCACAGAGTATGTCGTGCCCACCCCCAACCGTGAGTAATCCTTGCGGTCTCATTGCCGCGTTCTACGAAGCACAGCCTTCCTGCACACAATACACCGATTTGAAAGCGGCACAGGCAATCTATCTGAATCCACCGGCGCAATTTACTGCACCTCGGCAGACGGCATCCGACTATATCCGTCTCAAGAAGGCCCGCGCAGTTGCCGGTAGCTGTCCTGGTCCGAAGCCATCACAGGCATACGGACCAGTTGTATGTTTATCGTCGAATTGTTCGTGATGCCTACTCATTTCCCTTCATCTTCGCCGGTGCCAACGCCAGCTTAATATCCCCCAGACCCGCCACGTTGTATTCCACAATGATAGGATAGTCATTCTTCAGATATAGGCTGATATCTGAGCACAGACTCGTGCATTTCGTGAAGAGAACGAAATACTTGAGAACGAACTTGCCCTGGACAATTTCCGTTGCCGTGCTCTTCTGTGACAGCCCATTCGTTCCGATACTGAAAATCGTCTCCTGCTCGGCGTAATCACCCTTGCACCGGAACACCAGCTCGTGCGCTGCCGACAACACCTCCACGGTTTCGCCGAGACTGTGCATATCCCGAATGATTTTCTGGAAATCGATGGCCGGCATGGTAATGATATTATCGAACTGCACCGGCGGAATACTCAGGTCCTCCACATCGAGCTCAATGAGCTTCAGATTAAACCGGGTCGTCATCTGCTTTTCGCCATTGAGGATTTCTATTCCTAATGCCGATGAGTCCGAACGGCTCAGACTCAGCACAATGCTCTCATTGTTCGACATGGTCTTCACGAGCTTGTAGAGATTAATCATATTCACGCCCAGAATATGCTTCTGCGGACAATACCACTCATCGAATCGGTCAGCGTGCAGCTTCAGATGCACCAGAATGGCGTGAGTGCCGTCCATGCCGATGATTTTCATGCCGTCCTTGTCGAACTCGATGTTGGTCTCCGTCAGAATATCTTTGAGAGCCTCGATGAGAGTTCGGAATGGAGCCGCCTTGACCGTGCGGATTCGGAACAGAAGGTCGCCCTTATTCTGGTTCATTCTACGCATGCCTGGATGTTTGGCGTTTAGACCGGCGTGTGCGTTTGGATTTGGATTTGGCTTTGGATTTCGTCTGGCGACTGAACCCTTTGTATCCTAAATAGCCCGCCAGAGGCACTAGGCGCATTCCGTTGTTGACAAATGACCCCATCACAGAAGGAACAAAGCCGCCGCGTTGTCCTGAGGCGGGAAGAGCCGTTCTGGCCCATCCATTGTCCGGATTCCAGGCAGCGATACCTTTTCCAGTTTCTGTGGCCGATGTGTTATACATTTGGGCGCCCGGTTGGAAATAGGCCGCGGGCATTGTGTAGCCGGCACCTCTTTGATGGTTTTTTTGCTGCTGTTTCTTCTGCGTTTTTCGGCTGCGTGTGCGAGGTCGCGCCATTCTACGCATGGTGACGATTTTTATACGGTCTGCATCACGGACACATTGGTCTCCCGGTGTATCCGGTGATACGGGCGCATTATAGTCTATCCGTGTGCGATTCCGAATCGTGTAGCCAGACGGAGTAATGTCCAAGTCCAGAATGAATCCATCCATATTGCTGATACGCGAACCTCCCGGTGGACCAATTTCGGCTCTGAGATATGACCCGTGACCGACCGCAATCAGCTGCTGGCTACCATCTGAAGGCAGTGTCCGGCGAATCCAATCGACTACGCCCGGCCACGACGGCTTTTTGCTCCGATGTAGGCTCTGTCGTGGCGTATTCTCCGGAATGACTCCGTGTTCAATAAAATGCGGCACCGTCACCACCGGCCGACCAGGAAACAACGTGGTCGCCGTCTCTTTGGCCCGACGTAACGCAGACGAACCGATGACGGCAGTATCCAGGTCAAATCCCGCCTCCGCTAAACGCTTCTGGAGCAACGGTTGGTAGGCGGCCGCCATCTTGTGACCGATGGCCGTCAGCCCCGGGTCGCGAATCTGCTGTCCAATCGTGTCATTCTCATCAAGAGAACGCATATGATTGCTGCATGATTTGGAATGCCGCATCAGAAAAATCTTCACCCGCATCGATTCCGCCTTATCTGTAACATACAAAATATTGCGGCACTTGTCTTTCTATGATGTGAAAGATTGTGGATGCACACAGACGTTACGCAATCCAGAGAGGCCTTTGATTTCGGTCGGAAAGCTCTCCGGCAATATGGAAATTATGGTGTTATCGGTATTCCGGCATACATGAAGGGAAGCGATGGTGTATTAACATCTTTTTTTTTCATTTCAAACGCCGAATTTTAGTTAGAGTTAGTTCCAAATAGTTTAAAATAACAATAGAGTAAATTATAAAATGGAACATCTCGATGTTATATTTAATAAATATGATACGGATAAAAATACATATTTCCACCATTATACAAGACAGTATAATACATTGTTAAGTAACTTTAGGGATAAACCAATAAAATATTTAGAAATTGGCGTTTTCAACGGAGGCAGCGTAAAAGCAATCAGAGAGGCATTTGAAAAAGCTACATGTATTTTAGGGTTGGATATTGATAATAGATGTAAAAAATATGAAGATGTTAAAAATAATATATTTATAGAAATAGGGAATGCTACAGATAAGAATTTTATAAAACAAATTACTGAAAAATATGGTTCATTTGATATCATTTTAGATGATGGTTCTCATAGAAATAAAGATGTGATAGAAACATTTGAATTATTATTTCCATTGTTGAATGATAATGGATTATATATTGTTGAAGATACTATATGTTATAAATCAGACAGTTATATAGTTAAAAATTACGAAAATCATTTACAATATTTCTTTAAATATACACCTTACTTAAATCAATGGCGGTATGATTCAACAGAAGGAGTAAAAGATAATTGTATAGACCCTTTTAAAATTCAAAAAAAAACAGAAAATGTGTTTGAATATTCTATAGATAAAATAGAATATGGATGTTCTTATATTGCGATTTTTAAAAAAAATAGAACACATTGGATTAAATAGTCAGCATTTGAAATATTAGAATGTGTAAAGATAAAACTATTATCTATAATTATTTTTGGGCATGGGAAGAAGGTGATGTCTTATTCAATCCTTTGTTCCCAATCATAGAAGCAGATTAAGCAGAAAGTAGATAATTTATAGAACTATTTGCATCCTGTTATTTTTTAGTAATTTCACCGTAGGTAAGATTACTAAGCAATCCATAGAGGAGGCTGTAGATTAATTAATTCTGACCATTCTTCTGTGTTTCTGTTCTCAACGCTAAACAAATAGCTCTTTTTCTACGTATGCGCTCTGTATTTAACTTGTCGGCGCTCATCTACAGTGCATAGAGTTTCATTTATTTCTGATAACTAGAACCACATTCGCTAAACTTGACACGTGATACTCTCTTTCTCTAACAGCATCATATAGAATACTAATGACGACGTTCTATGTTATCAAAGACTGTGGATACTCACAGGCAATATTCGGGATTACCCAGTGCAGAGAAGAAGCTGTAGAACTCTGGCGGAGAACCCTCCAACGATGCAAAGGCTGCGGCTTGTGGAAAGGCAGTATGGAAATCGGAATTGAGGCGTATACGACCGGTTCCGACGGTCTATTTGAGGTATTTGAGGGACGGTCCGTAATCTATAACTGTGTGTGGCATTGGGGGAGTGCGTTGTTCAATGCCCTTCTACCTATCTGTGAAGCGGATACCATTGCCTACACCGTATTCACTACGCCTCTGTCGTGATCAATGGAATCCCTTCTTTTTGCCGCTGAAACCCAAACCCCAAAGTTGACCCGTGATACCCCCCTTACCCTGACCGCAGGACCTCCAGATGAACGCCGAAGATTTCAAGAAGCTAACGCCTCGTGAGCATGTTCTCAAGCTTCCCGATACCTACATCGGGTCGTGTGATAGCCATCGTGAGAGCCGATGGATTTGGTCCGCAGAAACGGGCCGCATGGAGTGGCGGGAGGTCTCTTTCAATCCCGGTTTCTTCAAGATATTCGATGAGCTCATCGTGAATGCGCTGGACCATCTTGTCCGAACCCGCACGGGCGACGCCAAGGCCGCCGGTCAGGAGCCCGTTACAAAGATTGTCGTCACCCTGACTCCCACTACTATTCAGATAAACAATGACGGTGCCGGCATTCCCTGCACGGTGCACGCCGAAGAGAAGGTTATGGTTCCCGAGCTCATCTTCGGCCATCTGCTGGCCTCTTCCAACTTCAAGGAGGGAGAGGAGAAGATTGTGGGTGGTAAAAACGGCTACGGCGCGAAGCTGACGAACATCTACAGTCGGGAGTTCGTCGTTCGGTCGTGTGACGCCGGTCGCAAGCTGCTCTATGAACAGACCTTTCGCGACAACATGTCCGTCGTGGGCAAGCCCGTGATAAAGTCTGTCAAGGCCGGTGCCAAGGGCTTCACCGAGATTCGTTCCATGCCGGACCTGGTGCGCTTCTTCGGGGCCGGCACAACGGAGATTCCCGCCGATATGCTGGACGTTCTCCGCACCCGCGTCGTGGATGCCGCCGCACTGGCTGCTGCACACGGCTGTCACGTCTATCTGGGCTCTGAAATCGGCGGTGGAGCGATGGCGGCGGAGGTCGGCGTGCGTTCCTTTGAGGCCTACGTGCGGCTCTTCACTGAGGAGGGAACGCCGGTCTTCTACGAGCGGTGCGGACCCCGCTGGGAGATTGCCGCGGTTCTGACCCGGCGGCTGCATTCCGATGGAAGCAGCGGTGGCGGTGTTCCCGACGACCGACACATCTCATTCGTCAACGGTATCTTCACGCGCCGCGGCGGCAAGCACGTCGATGCCGTTGCCCGTGCTGTGCTCGACGGATTCTGCGAAGGACCCGGTAAGAAGCTCGAGCTCAAGCCGGCGCAGCTCAAGGACTCTCTGACATACTTTGTCAATGCGACCATCGTCAATCCGTCGTTTGACAGTCAGACGAAAGAGACTCTGACGACGCCGGCCAGTAAGTTCGGCTCCACATTCAAGATTTCGGAGGCGTTCATCAAACGTCTCGCCAAGGAGGGCGGATTGCTTGAGGAGGCGCAGGCCGTTCTGGACGCGAAGCTGTCGCGTGAAGCCAAGAAGTCCGACGGCAAGAAGTCGTCGTCTGTGCGGGGCATTACAAAGCTGGATGACGCACTGTGGGCCGGCACCGCCAAGTCCAAGGAGTGCACGCTGATTCTGACAGAAGGCGATTCCGCGGCTTCCATGGCCATCGCGGGTCTCAAGGTCGTGGGTCGCGAACGCTACGGAGTCTTTCCGTTGCGGGGTAAGATTCTGAATGTGCGTGATGCGTCTATTCAGGAGAAGACCGACAACAAGGCGCTGACCGAAATCAAGCGCATTCTGGGTCTGGAGCGCGGCCGGACATATAAGGATGTGAAGGCGCTCCGTTACGGTCGCGTCATGATTATGACGGATCAGGATGTAGATGGCTCACACATCAAGGGGCTGCTCATCAATCTGTTCCACACGGAGTGGCCGGAGCTGCTGGAGATGCCGTTTCTGTGCTGTCTGATGACGCCGCTGTTGAAGGCATCACGGGGCGCAACAGTCCGTTGTTTCTTCTCGGCCACCGAATACGAGAAGTGGCTGCTATCTTCCGAGGCCAACGGTGGTAAGGGATGGCACGTCAAATACTACAAGGGATTGGGAACATCTACCGCGGCGGAGGCACGGGAGTACTTCGAGTCTATGAACACGGTGCGGTTCATCTGGGATACACCGTCAGGAGAGTCTATCGACCTGGCTTTCAACGAGAAGCGGGCCGATGACCGCAAGCTCTGGCTAGACACCTACGACCGTGAGCGCGTTCTCGAAGTCCCCAGTGGCGGGGCCGATGTGACATTCACGCGATTCATCAACGATGAGCTCATTCACTTCAGCATTGCGGACAATCTGCGCTCCATTCCGCACGTCATGGACGGTCTGAAGCCGTCGCAACGGAAGATTCTGTGGGCTGCGCGGAAGCGTGGTCTGACGGCCGAAATCAAGGTGGCGCAACTGGCGGGCTACGTGTCGGAGCACGCGGCGTATCATCACGGTGAGGTGTCGCTCATGGGAGCCATCATCGGTATGGCCCAGAACTTCGTCGGGTCGAACAATATCAATCTACTGGCGCCGAATGGTCAGTTCGGAACGCGTCTGGAGGGTGGTAAGGATTCGGCTGCGCCGAGGTATATCTTTACGGCGCTGGAGCCCATCGTAGCGACCATGATTGCAAAGGCCGACGACCCCGCTCTGTCGTGGCTGGAGGACGACGGAACGCGTATTGAGCCCGAGTTCTACATGCCGGTTCTGCCGTTGGCGCTGGTCAATGGAGCAACGGGTATCGGCACGGGGTTCTCATCCAATATCCTACCGTATTCGCCGAAGGACCTGGTGGCGGCTCTCAGAGCGCGTCTGCGGGGAGAGGTGACGGACCTCACCGACCGTGCGCTCACGCCCTGGTGGGATGGATTCCGCGGCACGGTGACGGCTTCGCCGGATGGCAAGAAGTTCGTGACAAAGGGCATCTACGAGTTCTTCGACGATGAGGGATGTCGGGTGCGGATTACGGAGCTGCCGGTGGGCGTCTGGACCAAGAGCTACAAGGCGTTTCTTGAGAAGTTGATGGACGGAGACAGTGGGGCAAAGGATAAGACCAAGAGTAAGGGTGCAGCGGCAGGGAAAGACAAGGCATCGGGGTCCGGTGGTTCAGGTCCGCACTTGCTGCGCTCATTCCAGGAGAACTACAACGATGTTGATGTGGAGTTTATTCTGTCACTGGAACCAGAGTATTATGCGGAGGCGCGGGCATTTCCTTCCGAGTTCGAGAAGAAGTTCAAGCTGACGGCATCGGCGACCACAACCAATATGGTGGCGTTCGATACGGAGGGCAAGCTGCGCCGGTTTGCGTCGGCAGGTGAGATTCTGGAGACATTCTACATGGCTCGTATTGGGGGCTATGTAGAGCGTAAGAAGAATGAGTTGGCGCGTCTGGATGCCGATATCGTAGAGTTGGACGCTCGGGTGCGGTTTGTGCGGGCGGTCGTAACGGGAGCGCTGGTTGTCGCGAATGCAGCAGATGAGGACCTGTTGGCAGGACTCAAGGCGTTGCCGGTGCCGCCTCTGTCGGACGCCGACGCCGCGGATGACCTCAAGGGATATGAGTATCTGCTGCGGATGCGCGTTGACCGGTTGAAGGCCAAGGCGGTCATTGAGCTGGAGGGAGAGTTGGCGGCACTTCAGAAAGAGCGTGATGCGCTGGCGGCACGGACTGTAGAGGACCTGTGGCTGACCGACTTGACGGTCTTTGAGGAGGCGTATGGTAAGTTCATGGCGGTGCGCCAGAAAGCCATGGCATCTGCGGCGATTCCTGGCGGTGCAAAGGCGGTGAAGAAGGTTGTTGCGAAGGCAAAGACAGCGGCAACGGGAACGACAAAAGCAAAGGCAAATCCAAAGCCAAAGGCGGCCTAAGCATGCTGGGTCGCGCGCCGCCTACGATTCTTTCTTTTTTGATTTTTCCGTGTCTTACGGAACCCTCCAGCTTGTGGTGGCTCTACTCTTGCTCCCGCTCCCGCTCCCGCTGCTTCTCCCGCTCCCGCTGCTGCTCCCTCTGCTGCTCCCTCTCGTTCTGGAGGAAGAATATCATCGTTTAGATGAGAACCAGGCGCAGGAGAGCCAGAAGCAGAAGAGCCGGACGCAGAAGAGCCGGACGCAGAAGAGCCGGACGCAGAAGAGCCGGGTCCAGAAGAGCCATGTGCAGGAGGTCTACGGCTAAACATGCTGCCAATGCCGCTGACAATGGCGCGTCCAGCGCGTGCAAATCCCGTTCCTGTTGTTTTTGCGAATGGGTCTTTCATTGGTTCAGCTATCTTAAATTCTAAGCGTTTCATCGTTGTCTTGATTTGTGTAAGATAGTTATCAATATCATATTTCATTGTAGGATATCGTGTCTTTAATTCTACAAGATATTCGTAGATATTTTGTAATTGGTCTTTTACGCCTGCCGTATCGGGACCTCCATCAGCAAAGAGACTCGTCATCATATCGGTCATATATTGGCGCAGAGCATCTGCATTGAATATCTGTGCAGGAGGAATCGCAGCAGCAGAAGCCATCTCTATATATTGTCCTTATTTATCGGATAGTGACAATAGGCGGAAAGGCAGAAAAAGGCAATCATAATTTTGGAACAGCACGGTAGAGGACATGTTTAACGGACGCGTAAATATACAGAATCCCAGACTTACGGCATCGGGTAGTCTTGACGGAGTAAAGGGATTTGAGTACTCACAGACCACTGTCGCTTCACAGGCCACCGATGCCGTCAAGGGCAACATGATGGCTACACCCATGAACCAGGCGTTCTTCAGTCCCGCCAACGTGCAGATTATTCAGAATCTGTTACGTCGCAAAGTGTATGAACGCTCCAATGGCGATATCTTGATTGACGCCCAATCCACCGACCAGCTGCTTATCGTAATGCGGGCCATGTACTACCAATACGGACGCAATCAGCCAACCGATATTCCCGGCCAGATAGCCGAGCTCAATCAGATTGTTGCCGACTGGTGCGTGCCCCGTATTCTATCGGAGGCATCCTTTCATCGCACATATCTGTATGACGTGCAGCATCTACCGGTGCCCTTGTCACACCCCGTAAAGCTCAGCACCACAGGAACAAAATCCGGCACGTTCGACCGCTTTTTCTAATGTCCGAACTTTTTCTGCAAAAAAGATGGACCACCCCCAAGCACTTTCAATCTTTCATTTACGAATGCCTTTTCTGCAACAGGCACATACTGAATATGTAACGGACCCACCGGCACAGAAAAGCGTTTCTCTGTCAGTGCCGGCCATGGTCTCAAATTCTTTGGCAGCTCCCCCATGTGTTTATCACGGTTATCCGATGGTGAAGCCCGCTGGTCAATCGTCGAATGTTTCCAGAACCATGTCGTGAACGGAGGCGACCACGCATACTTTCCCCAATGTGATGCCGCAAACAGTCGGTCGCAGGGAATAAGACCGCCGCTTAATTGGAAGTCTCTATATTTCTGTAAAGAGGCGCGGGCTCTCCGACTATATATCATACCAATGCAACACGCTATAAAGATATTCGGTTTCAGCGCAACAAAGTGCTCTGACACTGTATAGCCATCCAGAAGCGAAGGACGATAATCCATCTCTGCACAGAGATACACGACGTCGAACTCGTTCCAAGCAGAGGCTACTGCGTCTACAACCGCACGAAATTCTGATATATCAAAACCTGCACCAGGAATCGCATCATCCTCAAAGACAATCGCGATATTGTGACTCGGGTCCGCGGCAAAAATGGTTTCCGCTGCTTCTGCATGCGATATGCCGCTTCCCTTGTGTGGAACAGGGGATGCATGAGCAGGGTGACGCTGAAACTCAGGTATCAGTGGCATCCAGGTTTCCTCAAATTGCTGTTTGCGCTCTGGTCGGCGGTCCAGATTAATGTATCGGAACATCGTTTCCCTTCTAGCTCTATAGAGAATTTCTTCCTGCAGACGCCGCATCTTCAATGTCACGAATCATGGACTCATATAAATTATTTGTAACTTCGCGGTCTTCCGCCCGTTCGTAGGGTAGTCCCTTCTTCCGTAACAGCGACCGATGCCAATGGACTCCATACACATCTCGTCCGTTCAGATCCGCCACGCAAAACGGGGCCACACCGTATTTTCCGGGATAGCAGACATTCGGCGCACCGGAACCCTCTGCAAAAGATTCCTTCACGTCCCACCAGTTGAGCGGCAGAAATGCACTGGCCGGCAGAATATAACGTTCTAATCCTAGGGCGACGATGGCCTTACGATAGAGTGTCATAAAATCAAACGGAGACTTCAGAAGACTTTCTTTCGGAACGCGGTCCAGCACCCAGGACATGAGCGGTGATTTGGGTCCTGGAACTTTGATGAATCCGATATCTACGATTTCGGGCTCGGCCTTTTTGTATGCGCCTTTCTGAATAGTTCGTTCGCTGCTGAAGACGTATGGCTGTCGTAGTATAGATTTGGGAATCGGCCGAATCAGAAATACATCCATATCAACCCAGGCACCGCCGAACCGGTGCAGCATGGTGAATCGGAAGAGGTCACTGAAGGGCAGAAACTTGTAGGCGTCGTTACGTTTGCCTATATGAGCGCGACCGTCGTATTCGAACAGCTGGTCTTCGGGTAGAACAATGCGGGCGTCGTGCACCCGAACCGCGTGACGGGCGGTCTCAGGTATCTGTTGCTTGAATTCGGCGACAGGATTGTAGGTGTAAATATCTACAGTGTAGCCGTTATTGACATAAGACTGGAGGGCGGCACGCTCCATACGAGATAATGGCTTGCCGGTCCAGAATGTCTGAAGCAGAAGGGGTTCGGTGGCTTTTCTGGATTGTCTGGCTTTTCTGGCTTTTCTTGTCTTTCTAGGCTGCCGAGTTCGCAACAACCGCATCGTAATCCCCTTACTTATTCCGACGAAATTACACTGCAAACGCAAG
>Ga0214921_10008986_pt1 | contig 12750 bp, 8 predicted proteins | sample LL1505_MetaG_FD_177992 | JGI IMG/M metagenome (GOLD analysis project Ga0214921, IMG submission 177992) | Freshwater microbial communities from Lake Lanier, Atlanta, Georgia, United States - LL-1505 | ecosystem: Environmental > Aquatic > Freshwater > Lake | place: USA: Georgia | collected 2015-05-28 | reverse complement strand
GGTATTTCAAGCATAACAGCAAATGCATTGGCCATAATCATTCATGGTTTTCAAACTATTTTTACATTTATTATTGGCAGTTTAGCCTACATGGCTTTTGTTTACAAAAGCAAAACTTAAATTCGTTTTTCAAACATCATTATGAAAAAACTACTAATCCTATTTCTTGTATTATCATTTTATGCCCCAGCACAAAATTTTCCTAAATTCGGAGTTGATTCACTTTTAGAAATAGGTACTTGGAATACGGAATGGTTTGGCGATACTGCGAATGGCCCAAGCGATGAAATAACTCAATTCAACAACATAGTTAAACTAATCAAAGCTGCGGATATTGATATTTGGAGTTTGGAGGAGATTTCTAATCAACAAACATTTGAAAGCATGATGAGTCAATTAAGTTCTTACAGTTCCTCTATTTCTACTTTTAGCCAAACTCAAAAAATGGCTATTTTATGGAAAAACACCTTGTTTGATAAACTAAAAGAAGAGCATATACTTACATCATACAATTATGATTTTGCAGGAAGACTCCCACTAATGACAACATTAAAATATAAAAAAGATGACCTTGATACATTGTATGTTATTTCGGTGCATATGAAAGCAAATACAGGTACAATAAGTCAAAAGCAAGATGCTTATCAAAGAAGAAAGAATGCTGCAAATTTCCTTCAATTATATATTGAATCAGTACTTAAAGATAAAAAATATATTGTATTAGGAGATTGGAATGACAGGCTTGATTTTACTATATATGATGGGGCTTCAGCCTCGCCATTCAAAGGCCTGATGGATGCCAATTACTTTTTTCCTACTAAAACTTTGGCTGATAAAGGAAGAAAAACATATTATACCGGGAGCGTAATCGACCATATTATGGTGAGTGACAGTTTAAATAAGCACTATATTGACGGAAGTATCAATGTATTTGATAATGCAAACGCATATTTATCTGGTTTTAGTAATTCCACTAGTGATCATTACCCTGTATTTGCTTCTTATAAATTCTTCAATCAAAAAGCGATACAAAGAGATACAGCAAAGATTTCAATAATTGAATTAAAGCCAATTTCATTTGATATTTATCCTAATCCAATCTCAGATAAAATGAGTTTAGTTAATCATTTAGATGTACCTGTTCAGATAGTTATTTACAATTTAGCTGGGCAGAAAATAATTACTGACTTTATAAGAGAAAATGAGGTAAAATCAATAAATACAGCTGAGTTGAACAATGGGCTATTCTTAATAAAAATTTCAGATACTAATTCTCAAGAAATCTTCGAAATCAAGAGACTTGTAATTGCTAAATAGCAATTACAAGTCTATAAATAATATGAACAAAAAAGGCTGCCTTACGGGCAGCCTTTAGGTTAATTTCTAATTCCTATTAACTATCTAATAGCACCTTCAAATAATGGATTGCTAAAGAATTTAATAAACTCAACATCATCTTTAGCCATTTTACGAATTTCGCCATTCATACTAACAGCACGAGCCAAATTAGTAGTTAATACATCTTGGTTGTTCATACGTGCGCCACAAACAGCTCTTAAATAATAGTGGCTTGCATCCAATTGATCAGGATTCATAGCATCAATCATATTTTTAGCACCTGTTGCATCACCATTTAACAATTTAGCCAAAGCCGCGTTGAAATCAGCCTTACCAGATTTGTTAAACAAACTTACCGCTTCTGTATAGTTACCTTTTTTGATTGCAATGCAAGCTAAATTGTAGCTAACATCTGCACCTTTTGAAGAAGCTGATTTAAACATTTTCTCAGCTTCAGCCACATTTCCTTTAGCATTGGCTAAAACACCCATATTAGCTAAAACTGCAGGATTATCAGCACTTAAAGCATTGGCTTTACTCAAATTAGATTCTGCATCTATTAAGTTGTTTAGCTTTAATTGAATAGCTCCTAAATCATTAAAACCTCTCCAGTCACCAGCATTGGCAGCAGTGAAGGCTTTCAACACCTCTTCTTTTTTAGCTAAATCACCAGTGATTACTGCTAAATGGAATAACTCAATAGAGGTTAACGCTGAATAGTTACCATAGTATGTCATTAATTGCTCATCTGTTTTTGTAGGCGAAGCACCTTTTATTACCAATTCGCTTCTACGTAATTGAGGAAGAACAGATTTAGTTGCTTTTTCCCAACTTGCTCCATGGTTTCTGCGGATCAGGCTTTCGCGCTCTTCATCAGAGATTGATTTATTATTTACAATATTTAATATTTCAGTTTTATCAGAAAGATCACTCATTTCTATCATGGTAGCAAAACCAGCCCAATCTTCAGATGTGCTGTATCCGCGAGAGAATGTAGTATCGTTTACTTCGGTAAAGCCTAATTTTTTCAACTCTTTTTTGAAAAATTTATAGGTTGACTCTTCACGACCTTTTGACAAGTTGCTGTTTCTGCTCAACTCACCATCCGGAGATGCAAAAGCATTGATAGCAATACCACGAGCTACAAAGTTTTTGTCTGTTTTTAACAAAGTTTTCAAGTCAGCAATTTGTTTTTTGTTGCTTGTAGCTTTATTCACTTTGTAGTTTGGATTGAATTTATCTACATCCATTGGAAAGTAAATGCTAACAGATTTATTATTCTCTATTGCTTTATAATCGTCTTTGTTGATAACTACATTGTTATCATCTTTAATTAAATAAGCAGTAGCAATGGTTCCTTCAGCTAAAGGCTTAGCATCAAAAGGAACAGCCACACCATTAACTGTGAATCGAGGCATCAAACTTGCATGTTTCATTTCGGCTTTGTAAGCGAAATGATCATTGTAAGAAACGGTTCCACCTAATTTAGTATCAATAGTAGCATCAGCGTTTGCTTTTGCTTTCATACCTTTTACCGTCATTTCTTTCAAAGGAATTTCAGCTCCTGTTGAAGTTTTCAAGTATGGAGAAAATTTCACAACCACTTTTGAGTTTATTGATTTTGGCGGAACGGTTGCAGTAATGCTAACTGAAACCATATCACCTTTAGCTTCTAATGGGTTTGGGGTAACCGAGTAACTGTTTTTTGTAAAATTAGTAGGGCTGCTGCATGCTGCTATTAAGCTTAAAGCAGACAAACCACATACAATTTGTTTAATACCTCTCATAATAATTTATTAAGTTTTTATAAATTTGTGGCGCAAGTATAAGATATTTACAAAAAAAATCCTTAAATAATTACCAATTGTATATAATTAAAATCAAAGGAGTTGCGAAAATTCCAGACTATGTTCAGGTGCGTGACGAAAACTTCAGCTTAATTTGTTATACCCGTGCGGATAGGCCAGAAAAGGCATTAGAAAAATGTGGATTAGGCGAAAACATTGAATATATTAAGACTTTGATTGAGAAAATTCCTTTTGGACAAATGACTAAACTAGAGCTAAAATGACCACAAAAACTGTAATAAAACTTGAAAATGCTTCCATTTTTCAGCAAGATAATCTCATCTTATCTGAAATAAACTTTGAAATCCAAGCTGGAGAATTTGTCTACCTTATAGGACAAACTGGCTCTGGAAAATCATCCTTACTTAAAACTTTATATGCCGATTTGAAGCTTGAAAAAGGTACGGGTGAAATTACTGGATACTTTTTGGATAAAATTAAAGAAAATGAAATACCCTACCTACGAAGAAAAATCGGTATCATATTTCAGGACTTTCAACTGTTAACGGATAGAACGGCTTATGAAAACTTGTTTTTTGTTTTACAAGCCACAGGTTGGAAAAACAAATTTGAAGTTGATACCCGCATAAATGAAGTACTTGAATTAGTTGGATTAGGCACGAAAAGTTTTAAAATGCCTTTCGAACTTAGTGGTGGAGAGCAACAGCGATTGGTAATTGCACGGGCATTGCTAAATAAGCCAGATGTAATTCTTGCTGATGAGCCAACTGGGAATTTGGATCCAGATACGAGTGACGAAATTTTCAAATTATTACACCAAATAAATAAAAGTGGCACCTCTTTAATTGTTACCACTCACGATTACCGTATTGTAAATAAATTTCCGGCTCATGTTTTCAAATGTGAAGGAGGGAAAATAAGTGTAAAGAAATTACTTCAGGAAAAAAATTAAAACCACCTTTGTTACAGCAAATCTTAGTATTAATAAGCTTCTTAGCCCAAGAGCTTAAAATTATCATTCTGCTTTTCAACATGTTATAAACATTTTTAAGAACTCAAGATTTGCAATTGCTAATTGCGACATTTTATTGCTTTATTTGTTTTAATGGTTAATTTATTAATGTCAATGGATTACCAAGCCTCAAAACATGAAAGACATAGAATTAAAGTTAAAAAGTGCTATCCAAAAAGCAATCAAAACAATTTGTATATTGTTTTTTTCATCCTATTCATACAGCACGCAAATTACCATACCCCCAACTGCAGAGGTAGTAGCACAATCAACTTCTTACTATCAAGTTGCAAGCCAAACGAATATAAGAATACCACTTGGAGGAACCTTGGTGGTATATAACTATCTATATGTAAATTTAGCCCCTGGTGATACATTGCTCATAGACGCCACAACCTCAATAGGAAACAATACATTTACAAGAACACAAATGCTAATTAAAGATTTAGCAGGTAGTAAGGCTAAACCGATTTTGATAAAAAATAAAACAGGAAAAATTATTCAAATTACCCAAACAAATGGAAATACAAGTTATGGAATTGCTTTTCATGGATGCTCTGACATTATACTAAGTGGAAAAGAAATTAATTCAAGTTTAAACTTAAAAATAAAAAATTTTATAAGTAGCTCTTCAATGGGCATATGTTTTGATAGAAATACAAAAAACGTAGAACTAGCAAACTGTGAAATTGCTTATATTGGAGCTCAAGGTGTTCAGTTTAAATCATCAGAACCTTATAACGGAAACAGTGCTATTGTAGATACAGCGTATTGCAGACAATATGTATTAGCAGGTGGTTTAGGGGTTGGGAAATTTCATGATAATTATATTCACCATACTGGGTCAGAAGCGCTTTATATTGGATCAACAGCATATAATGAGAATGATGGCACTGCGCTAACTATCAATCAAAGTTTTGCAAATTCTCTTCCTACAAATAATTTAATTTTTTATTCCAAAAACTCATGGAGATTTTTGCCACATTTTATAGATACAGTTTTAGTTTTTAACAATATAACAGATAGCACTGGTTGGGATGGGATACAAGTTGCTATGGCAAAATATTATAGGGTATGCAACAATAAAGTCTCTAATTATGGGCTAAAAAAGGATTATGGACAAATGTTCGGCATGATTATAGGTGCACCTTGTATGGGAGAGTTATATAATAATATAATAAATACAGGAAATGGAAGCGCCATTCAATGCTTTGGCATTCAAAATAGATTTTATAACAATTTAATAATCAAACCTAATTTAAATCCCAAAGAATCAGTTTGGTGGGCTGTTAATGCTATTTATTTCAATGACAAAATATGCACACCTCAAACACTAACAAGGATGGGATTAACATTGAGTCAGACCAATTTTGAAGCCTTTCATAATACAATTATAATGCACCCCAATGACTCGGGCAGGGCCATCATGTTTATGCAAAATTACGCTTTACAAACCAAAGGTAAGTGTTACAATAATTTAGCAGTTAGAGACCCATTACCTAATGCATTAAATCCAACGGTATTTATATTACCAAACCCTATCTTTATTGCTAATCCTCAGCAAAGTATTTTTAGTAACACAAATAATTATCCATCAACAGACCTTCAAACAGTAGGTTTTATAAGCCCATTAGGAAATAATTATGATTTAGTTGCAGGTTGCCAAGTATGCAGAAATGCACAATCACTTATATTACCTACAAATCATAAAGCTTGGTATGACTTTGTAGGTAAATCCAGACTCATTAATGTTGCTACCAATACAATTATTACTAAACCTAGTTATGGTTGTTATGAAATTCAAACCAATGGCTCAAGTTTGTTCAAAAATTCAGGGGAAGATATTGTTACTGTTCTTTGGCCAAACCCAATAGACAAGGACATAGATAAAGAAATATCTGTTAGGATTGAAGGCACAATAAATTATGGATATCAAACCAATGATGCAACTATAATTCTAATTGATTTGTCAGGAAAAAGCACAAGTATAGAAGGGACATTTATTAATAATATTTTTGAAGCTAGTAATATTGATTTTAGGGCCTTGAGTAAAGGTATTTATTTTGCCAAGTTGAAGATTGAAAATGAAATAATTTCTACTCAAAAGATTTTACTTAAATAGTAGTAGAGCATAATTAATTTCTTGTATTGTTTTGCCCTGACAACGCGACACGTGCATTCCTAGCTACACTTTAGAGGTTATCCAACTTTGTGGTTAATAAACCATGCGTTCTGTTTTAATGGCAGCTATTTTGCTATGAATTGCATAATAGCAAAACAGGTAGTCGCAATATACCCTAATATTAGGTATACAAAAATGTCTGTTCAAGTTTTTGATAATTCGTAGTGTATATTTCGAAACAAAAGAAATGTATTCCTCAATCATGAAAAGTAATTATATAATTTTCACACTTTTTGTAATAACGACACTATCTTCATGTGAAAAAGATTTGGCTAATGCAAACAACCCATCAGCAACTGAATGTCAACCCAATCAAATGCCACAGCAAGTTAGATCGCTAAATTTGATCAATCCCACTTCTAGCGCTGGCACTATTCCAATCATTGCAAGTTTTAAACTTTTCCAAAATTTAACAACCTATAGCAATACCATTAATTGCAAAAATAAAACACCGGATTGTGCCGTAAAACTAGTTATTAAAAATACATCTGAAAGAAGAGTATTATTTGATTATACAGTAAATTTTACTTCAGGAACCAACACTTGGCAATATGAAGGCTTTTCATCAATGAATCCAAATGAAATAGACAGTGTAGGTCTTATTTCATCAAATTGTGGTTGGATCAGCACTTCAACAATTACTATTACTCCAGGCAATATTAGCTTTCAATAGGTATTTTATTTCATATTGTATCCAACGATTTTTTACATTACTTTCGTCATGTGAAAAAAGCCATGAGTGTTATTTTATTGAGTCTATATCTGCTGTGTGGCACAGAGTTTAGAGAACTAGGTAAACTTGGTGCTTTTGTAACTCATTATTTTGAGCATAAAGAAAAAAACAAAGATTTAACCCTAATTGATTTTATAGAAATTCATTATTCTCAAAGTAACTCCAAATACAATGATTATGATAAGGATATGAAATTACCCTTCAAATCCCACGATTGCTCGTCTCATCAGGCTGGAGAAAGTTCTTATTTAAGTTCAATAAACCATCATATACAAGAGCCCATTTTCATCATCGGAAGTGTCAGAATTTCAAGAGAAAATGCTTATCTACCTTCCTCTTATTTATCAGATATTTGGCAACCGCCAAGGGTATAAATAGGTCATATTATATAGATTAAACTAAATCTATCTCATTTACTATTTGAAAGCGATATATTCTAAATTATTAACCATAATAAAATAAGAATTTTGCTTAAACAAATCATTATTATTTTGAGAAAAAATCCATGTTAAACAATATTATAAAATTTTCGGTTAAAAATAAACTGATAATTGGATTAATGGTGCTTGGTTTGATAGTTTATGGTGCATACCAAACTAGTAAACTTCCCATTGATGCTGTTCCGGATATTACAAACAATCAAGTTCAAATTATAACAACGGTGCCCTCTCTTGGTGCAACAGATATTGAGCGCTTAATAACCTTTCCAATCGAGCAAGCCAATAGTAACATTCCTGGCCTAAAGGAAATAAGAAGCTTTTCGCGATTTGGTCTATCTCTTGTAACCATTGTTTTCAATGATGAGGTGGATGTGTATTGGGCAAGACAACAAGTTTCAGAGAGATTATTGTTGCTTCAATCTCAAATACCACAAGGAATAGGCACCCCTACTCTAGCGCCTGTTACTACAGGTTTAGGAGAAATATACCAATATGTTATCAAAGCTAAAAAAGGTTATGAAAGCAAGTATTCTTTAAGCGATTTAAGAACCATCCAAGATTGGACTGTAAGAAGAAGACTTATTGGAACTGAAGGTGTGGCTGATGTATCTACTTTTGGTGGAGCGCTAAAGCAGTATGAAGTTGCCGTAAATCCTAATAAACTAAAATCATTTAACCTTAGTATAAGCGATGTTTTTAAAGCCCTAGAAAGTAACAACCAAAATACGGGAGGATCTTATATAGAAAAAGGTCCAACAGTACTTTACATTAGAAGTGAGGGTCTAGTTGGCAGCAATGAAGATATTGAAAAAATAGTAGTCAAAAATAATACAAACGGAATACCTGTGCTTATTAGAGATGTTGCAGAAATCAAAACAGGAATAGCCACTAGGTATGGAGCCATGTGCTATAATGGTGAAGGTGAAGTGGCGGGTGCTGTGGTAATGATGCTAAAAGGTGAAAACTCATCAGTAGTTATAAAGAAGGTAAAAGATAAAATTGAACAAATTAGCAAAATACTTCCCGAGGGTGTTGAAATTGAACCGTTTTTAGATAGAAGTAAAATGGTTAATAATGCCATAGGAACAGTCGAGCAAAACTTATTTGAAGGAGCTCTTATCGTATTATGTATTCTGGTTTTGTTCTTAGGCAATATTAGGGCTGGTTTTATTGTAGCTTCCGTTATTCCACTTGCAATGCTTTTTGCCATTATTATGATGAATTTGTTTGGTGTAAGTGGCAATTTGATGAGTCTTGGTGCATTGGACTTTGGTTTAATTGTAGATGGTGCCGTTATCATTGTAGAAGCTGTTATGCATCGATTGGCACATTCAAAACAATTTGCTGGAATGGGCAGTATTTCGCAACAGGAAATGGATACAGAAGTTAATGAATCTTCATCTAGGATGATGAATGCAGCTGCCTTCGGACAAGTAATTATTTTAATCGTTTACTTACCTATCTTATCACTAGAGGGAATAGAAGGAAAAATGTTTGGACCTATGGCACAAACCGTAGCCTTTGCCATACTGGGTGCATTTATTTTATCTCTTACTTATGTGCCTATGATGACTGCTTTGTTCATCAGCAAAAAGATACATTTCAAAGCTAACTTTTCGGATAAACTGATGGAAAAGTTGGAAAATGTATATAGAAACACCTTAGAGAAAACCCTACAATTTAAAAAGATGGTATTATTTATTGCTTTTGGCTTATTCATTCTAGCTTCATTCATATTAAGTAATATGGGTGGAGAATTTATACCTAAACTAGAAGAAGGAGATTTTGCTGTTGAAACTCGTGTGCTCACAGGAAGCAGTTTAAATACCAGTATTCAAACTACACAGCAAACATCAAAATTACTTTTAGCTAAATTTCCAGAAATCATCAAAATTGTTACTAAGATTGGTAGCGGTGAAATCCCAACAGATCCTATGCCTTTAGAGGCAAGTGACATGATGATTATCTTGAAAGATAAACACGAATGGACTTCGGCTAAAACCTTTGATGAATTGGCAGAAAAAATGAGTGCGGAAGTAGCCAATATTCCTGGTATTACTGTTAGCTTTCAATACCCTGTTCAAATGAGATTTAATGAGTTGATGACAGGTGCCAAGCAAGATGTAGTATGCAAAATATTTGGCGAAAACCTTGACACTTTAGCGCATTATGCCGAAAAGCTTGGTGAGATTACAAAAAAAGTGGATGGCGCAAAGGATTTATATGTTGAAACGGTAACGGGTATGCCTCAAATAGTCATCAATTACAAACGTGATGTGATGGCGAAATATGGACTAAACATAATGGAGATAAACAACACCGTTAATGCAGCATTTGCAGGCGCGGTAACAGGTCAGGTATATGAAGGGGAGCGCAGGTTTGATATGGTAGTGAGGCTTGAAAATGAGCAAAGGAAAAATTTAGCTGATGTACAAAACTTGCTCATTTCTACTCATAATGGAAATCAAATTCCTCTCTACCAAGTGGCAGATGTTGAAGAAATAGAAGGACCCAATCAAATACAACGTGAAGAGGCAAAACGAAGAATAATTGTGGGTTTCAATGTGCGTGAAAAAGATGTACAAACTGTTGTGAAAGACCTGCAAAAATTAGTAGATAAAGAGATAAAGTTTCCTGCAGGTTATTATGTGACCTATGGTGGTGCGTTTGAAAACTTGCAGGCTGCAAAACAAAGATTAAGCATTGCTGTGCCCATCGCCTTGCTACTCATTTTTATGTTGCTTTATTTTGCCTTCAATTCATTGGGGGTGGGGCTGCTCATTTTTACAGCTATTCCACTTTCAGCCATTGGAGGGATCATTGCACTATGGCTAAGACAAATGCCTTTTAGTATCTCTGCAGGGGTAGGTTTTATTGCCCTTTTTGGAGTTGCTGTTTTAAATGGTATTGTGTTAATTTCTGAATTCAATCGTCTTAAAAAAGAAGGCATGCAAGATGTGATTGACATTGTTTTTACAGGTACTAAAATTAGACTAAGACCTGTATTGATGACTGCTGCTGTAGCTTCGCTAGGCTTCTTACCTATGGCTTTAAGCAATGGTGCTGGAGCTGAAGTTCAAAGACCTTTGGCAACTGTTGTGATGGGAGGATTAATATCTGCTACTCTATTAACCTTATTGGTCTTACCTGTTTTGTATGTGATGTTTGAAAATAAGAATAAGAAAACCAAAGTGAATATTACACCTCTTGTCTTACTTATATCTTCATTATTAATAAGTTCTATAAACTTTGCTCAAACACCCAATCAAGCCATTAGTTTGGAACAAGCAATGAGTATTGCTGAAAAGAATAATTACCAAATACAAGGTGCTGTGTTAAATGAACAAAGCAATGAAAGCTTAAAAAAGACTTGGTTTGACGCACCCAAAACCAATGCAAGTTTTGAATATGGGCAGATAAACACCATATACAATGACAATAGATTTGGCATATCACAAAACTTTGCTTTTCCAACAGTTTATGTGGCTCACAAGAAAAGCTTATCTGAGTCATTCCTTGCATCAAAGGCTCAAACCAAGTTGAGTAAATTAGAGGTAAATGCAGAAATAAAACTGCTGTTTTATGAGATTTTGGTTTTAAATCAAAAACAAAAATTATTGAAATATGCTGATAGTTTATATGCCTTGTTTGAGCAGAAAACCCAACTAAAATTAAGAATTGGTGAAAGTAATATTCTTGAAAAAACAACTGCTGAGAGCCAACGTCAACAAATCAACAACCAATTGAAAATGTTGAACAGTGATGTTGAAATTGCACTCAAACATTTTAACCAATTGTTGAATGATAAAGCACAATACGAGCCATTAGCCTCAAACGATTTATATAAGTTAATTTCAAATGCAGATACTTCAAATTTGAATCAACATCCTCTTTTATTATCGGAGTTGCATTACTTGAATGCTAATAAATACAGATGGAAAACAGAGCGAAACAAACTCCTCCCCGACTTGATGTTAGGTTATAACAGCATGACCATTATTGGCATGCAAAACATCGATGGAAAAGAAACCTATTTTAATAGCGATAAGCGTTTTTCATCATTTATGGTAGGCCTTGGTATCCCTTTGTTCTTTGGATCACAATCTTCGAGAATTGGTGCGAGCAAGTTGCAATATGTAAAGGCTCAAAATGATTTCAATATGACTCAGCATAAATTAAAAACGGATGTTTTGGTGATGCAAGAGCAAGTAAAGAAATACCAAATTAGCTTTGACTATTATAATTCACAAGGTTTGAATCATGCCAAAACCATTGCCAATACAGCCAATCTACAATTCAACAATGGAGATATTGATTACCTTCAATACACCATGTTACTCAACCAAAGCATAGGCATCCAAAGCGAATATTTGAATGCCTTGCAAAACTTAAATCAATCAAAAATCAACTTAGACAAATTATTAGGAAACAACTAAAATGAAAAATTTTATCATTATAAGCTTATTGTTTGTAGCATCTTGTGGTGCGCCTAAAACTGAAGAAAAAAAGGCAGAGAGGCAGGCTGAGTTAACAGCCGTTCAATTAAGCCCACAGCAAGTAAAAAACGCAGCCATTGAAAGTGGCATGGCTGAAAGCAGAAGCATTTCAAGCATTGTGAAACTAAACGGTGTGATTGAAGTACCACCTCAAAACATGGTGAGTGTTAGCTTTCCCTTAGGTGGTTATTTAAAATCAACCAAACTTTTGCCGGGATTACATGTAAATAAAGGCGAGATATTAGCAGTGCTTGAAGATGCTCAGTTTATACAATTACAGCAAGACTACCTAATGGCTAAATCTAAACTTGAATTTATTGAAGCTGAATACATCCGTCAAAAAGAATTGAATGCCAGCAAAGCCAGTAGTGACAAGGTTTTTCAACAAGCCAAATCAGATGTAGAAGCCCAAAGAATATTACTTCGTTCATTAAGTGAAAAATTAATGCTAATAAGCATAAACCCCAATACCTTGAATGCAAATTCAATCTCAAGAAGTGTTAATTTGTATTCACCTATCAATGGTTTTGTTTCTAAGGTGAATGTGAATATTGGCAAATATACCTCCCCTACTGATGTATTGTTTGAATTGGTAAACCCTGAAGACATTCACCTAAATTTAATGGTTTTTGAAAAAGATGTGGCTAAACTTAGTATTGGTCAAAAGGTAATGGCTTTTAAAAATGATAACCCTAAAGAAATACATGAGGCCGAAATCATTCTGATTAGCCAAAACCTGAA
>Ga0214921_10008985_pt1 | contig 12750 bp, 2 predicted proteins | sample LL1505_MetaG_FD_177992 | JGI IMG/M metagenome (GOLD analysis project Ga0214921, IMG submission 177992) | Freshwater microbial communities from Lake Lanier, Atlanta, Georgia, United States - LL-1505 | ecosystem: Environmental > Aquatic > Freshwater > Lake | place: USA: Georgia | collected 2015-05-28 | reverse complement strand
TGGATGTTCACTGGATCCGTCTGCGCGGTTTTAGCAACACGATTGAGTACTGCTCGTTCGCCGAACGCCCAGAGAGCAGCCACAACGCCACGGTGGAGATTATGCCGGATATCAGCGAAGGCGGGGTCAATGTCACGCGGAACCACTCCATTCACAACTGCTATTTTGGAACGAGGTATGCCGTAGCCTCCGTTTCCGGAAGCGATGCGGACAATGGTTTTGAATCCATCCGCATTGGGGTTGGAGATGTCCAGACTTTCGATGTGCGGGCAGTCGTCGAAAAGAACGTTTTTTATCATTCGATTTGGAGAACGGACGGAAGTTTTGCCGGCGAACCAGAAATTATTTCAAACAAATCCAAGGGGAACATCATTCGGAATAATACCATCTTGGAAAGTCAGGGCGGGATCTGTCTCAGGACGGGGCAGTATTGCACCGTAGAGGGTAATTTTATTATCGGGGCCGGATACTATTCCGGAAACAGCATTCTCACTGGTGCAGCCAGCACCCGTCAGGGGGGAATCCGGGTCATTGGAAAAAACCATATCGTCCGAAACAATTATATCTTCAATGTTTTGGGGACTTCCGCCCGTGCCGCCCTCTGCGTGATGTCCGGTGAATCCAACTATTATGAAGGGGATCCTGGGAACGCCATCCCCAACTCTGGATCGTATCTGCCGGCGGACAACGCTCAGATTTATAACAACACTTTCCTCAACTGCGCAGAGATCAATCTAGGTTACCTAGCGCCGGACAGTTATGCCGCTCCGGCCTCACCTAGCGGTGTAAAGTTTTATAACAACGCATGGCAGGGGAATGGATCGGCCAGCGCGGCTGTGGTTCGCGATACCACCAGTGCAACCAGTGCGCCTGGCTATGCACCGATTGTTCTGGGTGGTTCGGGAGGTAACTACATTTATGAGACCAGTAGCGGTAAATATGGCTGGAACGGTTTGGTAGGAACCTATTCGGCTTCTGCAACTCCCGTGATCACTGAGATCTTGGGAAATTACAAGATTCCCACTTTGAGCAGCCCCCTGCTTGGCGCAGCGGATGCCACACTTTGTGCGACCACGGACATTCGGGGATTCACTCGTCCGACAACCGGTCGGGATATTGGATCTTACGAGAGGGATGCCACTGGCTCTACTGCGTATGCACCCATGCTGCGCAGTGAAGTCGGTGCAGTTTTTGACGGGGGCCCGGCTATCCCGTCCTACTATCCGACGATCTCTATCTATGAATCTTTTGAAACTTATACCATTGGCGCTGCTATTCCGGCCGTTGCGGCTCCCGCGACGACAGGGGTTAAGGGTATCGGGCAGGTCACCACCGCAAGCGGAGGCAGCTTCCTAGGATCAGGAACGAAAGTCGCCTGGCTCAACGACATCATTTCTGGCACTGGAGGGAGCGGTCAACTTGAGCTTAACGCTTTTGATGCTGCGCAAAGCACTCTCTCGATCTCTTTCGACATTGCTAACAATGCAACAGCATTGGCTACCGGAACTCAGCCTTTGAATATTGGTCTTTTGGCTTGGAATGCGGCCGTAGCAACCGCAGGTGGCTCCAGTTCAAAAAGGATTTGTGGTGTAACATTGAATCAGGATGGTTCGCTCACGACTCCGGTGTTTTCGGTTCAGGGTGGAAGTGGTGGGGGCACGCTTTATTCGGGCACTTACGATCGCACAAAAAAACAGACAGTGAATATTTATGCCAACGATCAGGACGCAAGCCCAGTAAACTATCTTGGTTCTGATGGGGTGTATCGGACTTTGGCAGCCAATAGTTTTTCCGTATTCCTCAATCAAGTTTTCATTGGTGCTTATGCCATCAACACCACGGCGACGGATAACAGCGGCACGTTGCTCACAGGAAATAGCAACCTTGGGCGTATTGGCTTTAACACATCCACCACAAATCTTGGAAATTGGCTGATCGATAATGTGTCAATGTCGACGATGCCGGCTGGGGTGCTCATTCCGGTGGTGACTCCGCCGGTCCTCACCAGCCCCACCACGGCCAGCGGGCAGGCGGGAACTACTTTTACCTATACCCCAACCTACACGGGAACCGCTCCCGACGGCTACTCCATCAGCGGAACGTTGCCGAACGGATTGAGCTTCGATACCGCGTCGGGAACAATCTCTGGAGCCTCGAATCAAAGCGGAAGCTTCACGGTCACCATTACGGCGACGAACACGGGGGGCAACGGTTCGCTGAACCTGACGATGACCTTCTCCGCCGCGCCGCCGAATATTTTCAGCGGCTCGAATCCCAGTCTCAACACCGATACGAGTTGGAGTCTCGGGTATCCTCCGACCGCGTCCACCTCTGGTGGTTCCTATACCGATCTTGGTTTCATCTCAACGGCGACCAGTCTCACGACGACTTCCGGTAACATCAACGGCAAGTCCTATAATGTGACCAACGGCCTTGGCTACGTGTTCAGCTCCGTGAGAACCAACACCGGGGTAGGTAACGGGACTATTTATAAAATCGGTAATACGGGAAGCACGGATATCAACGTTTTCACCAACGCCATCACGGGCATCACCAACCAGTTGGCCTACCTCGCCAACAGTTCGAGCGTCACGTTCGCCCGTTTAAGTCCCAGCAACAATATTCCGTCCACCCTGCAACTCCGGAACAGCGGATCGTTGCGGGTGGAGACCGGATCCACCCTCGATATTCAGATGGATGTCACTCAGACGAGTGCCAGTTCCGCTTTTGGTTGGACGAAGGTCGGGGGAGGGACGCTCAAACTTTCTGGTAATAACAGTTACACAGGAGCTTCCATTGTGCAGGAAGGGACGTTGGCCATCAGCGGCACTGGCACCTCGGCGGTGACGGTGAAATCTAACGCCGTTTTGGAAATTGCACTGTCCGTTCCCGGAACAGCCACGTTCAGCAATACGGCTGCGGTCTCTTTGGAGTCGGGTTCGAAAGTGCGGGTCACAGGAATCCCGGCGAGCGGTTCGACCTACACCCTGATTTCCGGCTCCTCTGTTGCGAGTTCGGCGACTTTGGAAACGCCGATCTCAGGGTATCAGCTGGCCGTTTTCAACAACTCTCTGCAACTCCAACCCTTCGCTGCTCCTACCTTTAGTAGTAATTCCTTCGCCGCAACGGGATCAGCCAACAGTGCTTTTACCTATCAGATCGTCGCCTCGGGCAGCCCGACATCCTACGGAGCGACCGGGCTCCCCGGTTGGGCGAGCCTTAACACTTTCACGGGAACCATCACTGGCACGCCGAATTCAACAGGAACTAGTACCGTTACCATTTCGGCAACCAATGCGGGAGGGACGGTAAGCACTACATTGACCCTTACGGTAGCACCCTCTGTGACAGCGCCAGTCATCACCAGCACGAATGTGGCCAGCGGCTCGGTGGGAACGGCCTTTAGCTATCAGATTACGGCTTCGAATAGCCCGACTTCTTTTGGAGCCAGTAATCTTCCTTCTGGGTTGAGCGTTAACACAACGAGTGGGCTGATATCTGGAACCCCCGCAACTTCGGGAACGAACAATGTGACTCTCTCGGCTTCCAATGCTGGAGGAACAGGCACTAAGAACCTGACCCTGACGATCAATCCAGATTACTTCGCCCTCATTCGTTCTCGCCGCTCCAGCTCTCTCATCGCCGACGGGCTGGCCGCCTCCAGCGTCTCCAGCATCAGCAGCAAAGCGTATGGTTTTTGGAAAAGTAATTCCGTCCCTCTGAACACGAGTGCCAACAGCAGCAGTACAGCTCTATGGAGTGATCTGCCTCTTAAATATCCATCTGCCGTCAGTGATCCCGCCACTGCTTCGGGCAACATGGTGACCACCTTCTCTCGAATCGAGAAAATGGCTCAAGCTTGGGCGACGCCCGGATGTTCCGTGACGGTGAATTCGGTGACCACCACCCTGACGGGCAATGCCGAGCTGGCCACCGCTGTCGTGAATGCTTTGGACTGGATGGTAGCCAACAACTACACGTCCACCGCGACCCAGTACGGGAACTGGTTCGATTGGGAGGTGCAGGGGGCCCAGAACTTCGTTGATACCCAGATTTTGATCTACTCACAGCTTTCGGCGGCGCAGATCGCCAGCTATGCGGCGGCCGTCGACAACTACGGGCCCAACAGCGCCAACAACCGGGATTACTTCTCCTGGGGACCTTTGACCGGTGCGAACACGACCAGCGTGGCACTGGTGGCGACCCTCCGGGGGGCTCTGGCTAAGGAAGCCTCCAAGATCGCGGAGATCAATGGGTCCAGCGCCGTGCCTGATGTTTTCCCGCCAGTCACCGATGGTGACGGATTTTACGAAGACGGCTCCTACGTGTTCCACTACAACGTCGCCTACAATGGGCATTACGGGTACGTCATGCTCGAAGGAGTGACGATTCTCACGGCTTTGTTGGACGGAACGCCTTGGACGATTGTCGATAGCAACTACTCTTACGTCTACGACTGGATCACCAACGGCTTCATGCCTTTCTACTATCACGGATCGTTGATGGATTGTGTCCGTGGTCGTTCCGTCGGAACTTCAGGAGAGACCGGTCCGGATGTGGGAGCGGAAATTCTCGGTTATATCCAGACGGTCGCCAATACCAGCTCTACCCCGACGGACAAAAAGACGATCTTTAGTAATTTTGTCGCAAACCCGCAACCTGCGACAGGGCAATACCACTTCTACAACATGGATCGGGTGGTGGCCCATCGGGCCAATTTTTCCCTCGCACTCAGCATGTCTTCTAGCCGAATCAACAACTACGAGGATCTCTTCGGGGATGCCAACACGCATGGATATTTCCAGGGAGATGGCATGACCTATCTTTACGTCGGCAGTACGGACACCCAGTTCGTCAACGGGTACTGGCCCTCGTTGGATTACTATCACTCGCCCGGAACAACAACGGAGCAGGGGACCATTTCGACGCCCTCCACTACCGATCAGAGTTTTGTCGGTGGGGCGGACGTGCAGGACTCCAACGGTTTCCCTGCTTACGGAGTGGCGGCATTCTCCCTTCATCCCGCCTTGAAGTCGGGCACCTCGACTCTCTACGGGAAAAAGTCTTACTTCATGTTCAAGGATGAGGTGGTCTGTCTGGGGTCGGGCATCACCGCTGGAAGTGCGAACGAAATTCACACTACGGTGGAGAACCGGGCGATGGGGAGCAGCGTTTCTTCGGCCTCGCTATGGGTTAATGGGGTGCAGACTTCGCGCGCTCTGGGCTCCAGTGCGACGCTCAGCAGTCTGAGTTCCTGTGCGATTGAAGGTCTGGGTGGATATTGTTTTTACAATAGTCCTGGAAATGTGCAGGCCGCTTTCCAGCAGAGTTCAGGGACGTGGGGAGCCATCCATCCGGGGGATTCCGACACCAATAATTACACAAACAACTATCTAAAACTTTACCTCAATCACGGAGTTCGGCCGACGAACGCCACTTACGCTTACGCGATTCTGCCGACAATGGCCCCCTCTGCGGTGGCTGGTTACGCACGTAATCCGCAGAGCACGATCGTCGCCAATACGACAAGTATTCAAGCGGTGAAAAATCCGGTTCTGGGAATCGTCGCAGCCAACTTCTGGGGAAGTTTGGGCGGTACGGCAGACATCATCACGGCCAATCGTGCTTGCTCTGTGATCACCTATGAGACGGCCGGCCGGATGTCCGTGGGGATCTCGGATCCATCGCAAAGCTTGAGTGGTCCCAACGGCACCATCACGGTGACCTTGAACCGGGCTACCACAGGAACCATCGCCGTGGATAGCGGAGTGAATGTGATTCGCACGACGCCTACGATCCAACTTCAGGCCAACGTTGCCGGACTTCACGGCGCAACACTCCATGCGTCGTTCTCATTGGATCCCGTCCCGGTCATCACCAGCAATGCCAATATGGTCGCAATCAACGGAAAAGCCTTGAACTTTCAGGTTGCGGCAAGCAACAGTCCGATTCTTTATGGCGCTACCGGATTGCCTCTTGGCCTCAGCATCAACACTACGACTGGCGTGATCAGCGGGAGTCCGACGGAAAATGGTACCTTTATCTCCACCCTTTCCGCCTCGAATTCCGCGGGTACTGGCTATGCGAACCTAACCATCACCGTCGCTGCCGCCGCTTCCGATGTTGCCTTCCCTTATAATTCTTCCGCCACGTGGACCTGCCCGGCGAATGTGACGGCTTTGCAGGTTGAATGCTGGGGTGGGGGTGGAGCTGGGGGAAGTGCGATTCGAGGTACTTCAAAAGGGGCAGTGGGCGGAGGAGGTGCCGGAGGGGCCTACGCGCGATTGAATTCATTCCCTGTGGTTTCCGGAAGAACCTACTACATCAATATCGGAGCTGGTGGAATCAGTTCCACCAATAATCTGGCGACTGTGCCGGGCGGGGACTCTTGGTTTAATTCGAATAATGTGGCTTCAACATTGGTGTTGGCGAAGGGTGGACCCGGAGGTCAAAGCACTGTTACCACCACGAATGACGTCTTCGGAACGGGGGGTACGGGTACGACCAGTGGAAGTATCGGGGATGTGGTGCGTGCTGGGGGCAGCGGCGCGACTTCCACCACAAACGGCTTCGGCGGGGGCGGGGGTGGCAGTGCAGGAACCTTATCGACTGGAAATGCACCCGCCTCGACAACCAACGGGCTAGGGGCTCTCGCCGTTACTGGAGGAGGGAATGGGGGCAATGCGAATGTGACCGCCGGGAGTTCTGGAGATGGACAAAGTCCCACGGGATCACCCGGCGGTGGTGGAGGAGGGGCCAGAGCCGCTTCGACAACTCAGCGTTATGGTGGAACTGGTGCAGCCGGACAGGTAGTTCTCACAGTAGTGGAAATAGCGACGGTACCCAGCACGACCTTTGCCAGCTGGAGTGGGAATGAAGCAGTCACCTCCGACTTGGTTAGCCAATACGCCTTTGGTGCAGTGAGCAAGACCTCCGTTCCTGAGAAAATAACCAGCAGTATTACGTCTGCGACGCTGAGTCTGACGGCGGTGGTGCGGACAGATGATCCAAAGTTGATCATCACGCCAAAATGGGCCAGTAGTCTGAGCGGGACTTGGAGCGCAACGGATCCAGTCATCTCTGTGGTTAATGCAGCCGATCAAACAGGACTGGGAGCGGGTCTGGTCCGAAAGGTGTACAGCGTGGAGCGGGGGATCGACAGCAAGCGGTTCCTCAAGTTGGAGGCTGTTTATACTCCGTAAGTCGGATTCGCAGGCTTTGGGGTTTGAGTGGTGAAGGGGTAGCTGGTACATGAGATGATGATCTTTCGCAACGCACTCCTCTTTTTCTTATTCGTTTTTTCCTTTCAGGTTTTTGCGTCAGCACCTGTGACCGTACGGGTGGAAACGGGAAAACCGATTCGAACGATTCCGGAAGATTTTTGCGGGTTGAGCTACGAAACAAAGATGCTTTTGGCGAATACCAACACAGGAAAGCAATATTTCCGCGGGGATAATCTGCCTCTGATCACGACCTTCAAAACTCTGGGGATCAAACATCTGCGGGTGGGCGGAAATACGGCAGAGCGGGCGACGGTCAATATTCCCAATGAGAAGGATATCGATGCACTCTTTGCCTTTGCGAAGGAGGCGGGTGTGAAGGTGATTTACAGTGTGCGTCTCCAGAAGAACACGCCAGAGGCGGCGGCGAAGATCGCGAAGTATGTGAGCGAAAAGTATGGGGATCGGCTTTCCTGTTTCATTCTCGGAAATGAGCCGAACAAGGACATGAAGTATGGGGAGTTTCTGGCGGAGTGGAAAAAGTTTCGAGAAGTGATCGTTCGGCCCGAGTATGTTCCGTCGGCCAAGTTTTGTGCACCGACGGCGACCGATCGGAATCCGGACTGGTCGAGGGACATGGCGGGGGAGCCTGGGATGAAGGAGATGTTGGCAATGATTGGTCAGCACTACTATCCGGGCGGGGACGGTCCGAATGTGAAGGATATTGTGAAGGCGAGGGATGATATGCTTTCTCCTGCTTGGCATCCGAAGTATCAGGCCTTTTACGATCTCTTCGTGCCGGCGGTGTTAAAGAATGGGCTAAAATTCCGAATGAATGAGGGAAGTAGTTTTTCGAAGGGCGGGGCGTTGGGGGCGAGCGATACCTATTCCGCCTCGCTGTGGATTCTGGATTATCTGTACTGGTGGGCTCATCACGGTGCGAGCGGGTTAAACTTTCACACGGGGGAGAAGGTGTTGCCGGGAACGGTGGGGCCGGACAAGCCGAACGTGTATACGTCGCTGACGAGTTCGGCGAACGGGTACACGATTTTGCCCCCTGGGTACGGGATCAAGATGTTTGAGTTGGGTGGGCACGGGGATCTGTTGCCTGTGGAGGTGGAGAAGAATAAGGAAAAGGTGAATCTGGTCGCGTACGGGGTGATGGAGTCCCCAGGAGTGATGAACTTGACATTGATCAATCGGGAGTACGGCTTGAAGGGGAGAACGGCGGAGGTGGAGATTGAGGTGGGAAAGTCGGTGGAGAAGGTGGGGACGATCACGATGAGCCAGAGGGATGGGGACATCTCGCAGGTGGATGAGGTAACGGTGGGTGGGGCAAAGTTTGGCGAGGATGGTGGGTGGGCGGGCAAATGGTCGGATTTGATCCAAGGGGGCAAACAGAAAAATGTGAAACTCGTTGTGCCGCCGGCATCGGCCGTAGTTCTGAAACTCAGATATCGATAGTTGGGTCAGGCTTATGAATCGTGCCGGTATGATGATTTTGGCTTTCCTGATTTTAGGATTGGCCACGGCGATTCAGGCTGAGGTTGAGACCGAGTATGATGTTTATGGTGGGTGGAAGAAATTGCAGGGTAAAAAGACGGGTTTTTTTCATACGGAGAAGGTTAATGGGAAGTGGTGGATTGTTTCTCCGGAAGGGAATGTCTTTTTCAGCAAGGGGGTGAATTCGGTTCATCCCCCCGGAAAAGATAGTTTTTCCGGGCAGGGCGCAGCCCAGGCAGTGGATTGGCTTAAGAGCTGGGGAATGAATACCGCAGGGTGTTGGTCGGATCCGATTTTGGCACGAATGAAGATGGTGGTGGCAGTACGGCCCAAGACAACCGTGGCAGGGAACAAGAAATTTCCGGATGTTTTTGATCCGGAGTGGAAGGTGGCTGTGGAGAAAAACGCACAAAAGGAGTGTTCCCCGTTTCGTAACGATCCGTGGATTTTGGGTTATTTCACCGATAACGAGCGTCCTTGGAAGCATGACGATGAGGCAGGGGAGTTTTTGAAGATGTTTCTCGATATGCCTTCTTCTTCCTGCGGTCATCAGGAGGCCCTCAAGGCAAGCAAGGTGGGGAAGGCTGGGATCGAGGCATTTCGGGATAAGGCGGCGGAGATCTATTTTAAAACAACAGCTCAAGCTTTTCGTAAGGCTGATCCAAATCACATGATTCTGGGTTGTCGGTTTGCAGGCACGCCCCCTCTGAGTGTGGTAAGAAAAATGAAAGGGTGTGCGGATGTGATCAGCCTAAACAACTATATGGAAAAACCGCCCAGCAGGTTGATTCAAGAGATAAGTGAGGCGGCGGATCTACCGGTCATTGTATCAGAATTTTCATTCAAGGGGCCTGCTTCTGGGCTGGAGCAGGACGGGTCTGGGCCGGAAAAAAGCTCCCAAGGGGAAAGGGCGAGGGGGTATGAAAACTATGTCCGCAGCTTGCTTCAGTTGGACTGTTGCGTGGGGTACCACTGGTTCAAGTGGGGAGAGAATTGGCAGGGGGTTTTGCAGGCAAGTGGGGACCCCTTTGCTGAGCTAACGCAGGCTTTCCAGAGGATGAATCGAGAGGTTGAAACTTCACGATAGGCGGAGGTTTGTAGAATCATGGGAAGGGATCCCTGACGTTTCGCCAGCAAAGACTTTTTTTGTGCTTTGCTTACAAACGCTTAGCTTGTTTTGGGATTTACATTTTTTCGACGATAGCTCTTTTGGAGTGCTGGAAGTTGCAGGCATTACTTCAATTTTCTGTGTATAAAATGGCAAATACAGACTCATTTTCGCGACTTACTATCATTATAAATACATATAACCACAGTAATTTAAGTATGTAACATAACTTTTTTGCGAGGCCGATAAAAAACCATTTGCTTTTTTTCAAACTTGTAGCAGATTTTCTTTAATGATGAACTCTGCAATCAGGCTAACTATATCCCCAAAGAGGGTGTGATTTCCTTTGAACAGAGTTCATTCTGAGGAGTCCAAATAGTATGAGCAAAAAATTAAATCACTCATTCGCCATTTTCATTTTTCTGATTGGACTTTTTTCTGCGAATATTTCGCAAGCTCAAACCAACGCCTACTTCGATCCGAACGGAACAACCACTGGAGAGGGAGGCAGCGGTACATGGAGCACATCGAATACCAATTGGACAACCAATAGTGTCAACGCCACTGCGAACAGCGGTGGCCCCATAGGCGGTGGACTCTTTGCCCTTGCTAATACAAATGCTGGAGTAACAAATAACGGATCTGGTGGTTACAATATCAATTTCGGAGGGACGGCTGGAACTGTGACTCAGGGGGGTGCTTACCAAGCCTACGGCGTCAATTTTCTGACTACTGGCTATACTTGGAATATTGACGGAACTGGTGCTAACAATCGCACCATCACCACGACCAACGGTGTCAGTTTGGGGGCTAATGCACTGACGCTTGCGAATGGGCCTCGTGGTGTAAATTCGTTCACCTTTTCGAGCGCGAATGGCATAACTGGATCGAGTGGCGCTAATTTAACATTGAGGAATCTTGTTGCTGATTCAGCTTCAAACTCCTTTGGTGTTTATTTAAGCGGTGGAACGATCTCCAGCAACATTGCCATCAATGTGGATATCGGAACGGGGAGCAAGATATTCCTCGGCTCGCAGAGCTCCAGTGGCGCCACGATCGACTCCGCCATCACCCTAAATACTAATGCCAGCGGCGTGGCTTTGAACATCACCAACAGCTCCTCGGGAATCGTGTCCATGAACGGAGTCATCAGCGGGGCGAGTGGGTTAGTCTTGAATAATACAAGCAGTGGAAAAATTGCCCTCAATGGAGCGAACACATACGCAGGTGGTACGACGGTGGGTTCCACCGGAACTGGTGATGTTCGTTATAACACTAATTCTGCTTTCGGAACGGGTACGGTGACAATTTCCGATGGAGCGACTTCGTATCTACGTGCTAATGTCAGTTCATTGGATGTGACCAATGCTGTTGCTATCGGTACTGGTAGCACTCTTCAGTTGGCGACAGTCAACAGTGGTCACAAGACTACTTGGTCTGGAGTAATCAGCGGCGCAGGTGGAATCAATTATGGATACAGCGATGCCGGGCTTTATCTTACAGGAACCAACAGTTCCTTTGGTGGAGGGGTGAATGTCTCAAGCTCTGGTACCTTGTATGTAACCAAGCTCGGCATGGCAGGGGCAAATAGTTCAATTGGAACCAATGGAACAATCACCATTAGCCCAAGCGGAACCACGGGGGCTGGCAAGGTTCGTTGGACGGGATCTGCCGACGAGATCTCCGACAAGAACTTTGCGCTGACCACAGCTAGCTCGACCAACACTGCGGGGATGCAGATCTTGGTGGATGGCGCGACCAACGCCACCTTGACCTTAAATGGGAATATCAACAGTACGGGAATCAACAACAAGATCATCACGCTTGCTGGTTACAACACGAATACTCTTGTCATGAACGGCACCATCAATGAAACCAGTGGTTACACCAACAGTTTGACCGTTGGGGGCAACAGCTCTGGTAAGATTGTGCTGAACGGAATGAACACCTTTGGCGGAGCGGTCACTATCACCCAAAATACGGGTCAGCAGTACACCTGGCTTCAGACAACGAACATCGGTAACAGTGGTGCTGCCAGCGCATTAGGTAGGAATGGAACAATCAATATTGGAACTACCAATGATACGGCATATGCCGTTCTTAAGTACACAGGCACAGGGGAGACCAGCGATAAAGTGATCAATCTGGGGGGAACCGCTGGCGGGGCTACCTTGGATCAGTCTGGAACAGGGAACCTCAAATTTAGCAGTGCGATGACGGCGACGGGTGTGGGCGCAAAAACAATTACACTGACTGGATCCTCAGCGGGCACGGGCGAACTGGGTGGTGCCATCTCTGACCTAGGCGGTAACGTGATCTCCCTTACCAAATCCGGTTCCGGAGCGTGGACACTTTCGGGCGCCAATACCTATAGTGGTCTTACAACGCTTAAAGATGGAAGCCTCAAAATCGGTCTAACCAACGGGTTGGTGAACGGAGTCCTGGCTGGCGCTTCATCCTCGTCCTTAATGGGTACGTTAGATCTGACAGCAGGTGGGAACTATGTCATGAACTCTTACGGCACTAGCACCACGTCGGGCGGCTTCATGAATTTCACGAACAGTAGCGGAACTGCCTCCACGCTGACATTCACCAACGCCAACAACTACATCTCGGTAGGTAGTGCTGGTGGCAGAACCCTGACTAATGCCAGTGCCAATCTCACGATAGCCTTCAATGGCGCGGTGGATATCGGTTCTAGTACCAGCAATAACGTAACCTTTGCTGGACCTGGGAATTTCACCCTCAACGGGGCGCTCAACAGTACTGGAACAGCATTGCGTGACCTGACAAAAACGGGTGACGGCACGCTGACACTAAACGCGGCGAGTGGCTACAATGGTGTGACAACGTTGAATTTGGGGACGATCGCTTTGGGTGCCAACGGCACTTTGGGCACGAACTCGGTAATTATCGGCG
>Ga0214921_10008984_pt1 | contig 12751 bp, 12 predicted proteins | sample LL1505_MetaG_FD_177992 | JGI IMG/M metagenome (GOLD analysis project Ga0214921, IMG submission 177992) | Freshwater microbial communities from Lake Lanier, Atlanta, Georgia, United States - LL-1505 | ecosystem: Environmental > Aquatic > Freshwater > Lake | place: USA: Georgia | collected... | reverse complement strand
GCCCAGGCCGTAAAGGAGCCTCCACTGAAATTGTTCGTCTGGCTCGTGGACTGCCCCAACGAAATCGTAGTAGATGCCACTTTCAACGTCGAGAACTGCACTACACCGGCATTGAGTGTCGACGCGTTGACCGTAGAATTACTTACGAGCACATTGCGGTAGGTGAGATATGAGGCCATCTCTGTGGAGACACTCGGTTTTTTGCTTCGCAAAAAGACCTCGCGTCCCCACACCCCTCGCTGACGTGCGGCCTGCGGCCGCGATTAGTCGGTGCCTGCGGCGGCCGCGTTTTGGAACGTTTTTAAGAGTTCCTAGGTTTGAGTGTTTTAGGGAAAAGCTTTTAAGCGACTGTGACGTGCTTTTGAGCGACTATGTGATATTTTACCGTATATCACGGTTGACGCGTAGCGACCTCCCTGAATAAGTGGGGAAAATTAGGGTGTCTACACATTAAGTATATAACTCTATAATAAAGGTACTTATTGTGTAGACAGAATGTTAAAGCTTATAAATCAAATCTTATGATAAAATCATCCATTTTACAATTGGCGCGTAGCGCCCCCTTAAATAAGTGGGGTGGGTGAGGGGTTTTTGGAGCGGGGGCACTTGGGGCATGAAGTTCAAGAAGCTTATAGAGTTTAGTGCCCCAAGTGCCCCCACCTATTTTGTGGAAAAATCTACAACTTTAAGAGATTTTCATCATAATTAACATGTGAATCTGCGATTTTATTCCACATTTCAACATTTCCAGATATTTGTAGAGAATAAATGCGAGTTGAAATTTGTTTTTCTTTCTTCTTTCTCATAATACTCTCCACCTTAACCCCACCCCAACTCTCAAGAACACATGCTATCAAATCCATGGTATGGGAAACACCCCAATCCCCTTTTTTCCGACTGGCCCGCAACCCCATCCCCTCCCGAATCTCCCTCTCCGCCGCCTGCAGCGGCTCACCCAGTGCAGCCAAGCGCTCCGCGTCCAGAACCACCGCCTCCTGTGAATGCTGCATTCCGAGAATCCCCAAGAATCGCGCCAACGTCTTCCGCTGCGCAATCTGCGCCGTCGTCATGATTCCATAGCGCGCCTCCGCCTCTTTCGTGGCGATATCGGTAATCGACATCCTCTTCTCGCGCACCACATTCCAAAAGGCCTCCTCTCGTCCCGCCTCATAAAACCGCTCCCACCATCCTTTGAGTCCCTCGGTCTCTGTGAATTGCGTCCGAAAACTCCACTTCTTGTAACATAGAATCTCCTCCGCTGTCGCCTCGCCCCGCCGCATCGCACCTAGAATATCATCCGCTCCATCCCACGACACATCCTCAATATTATCCCATTTTATCGCCTCCTTGTCCTCCAGTACCGGTAAGGCGGCCAGGGCAGCCGCAGGCATATGCGTCTCTTCCCGCAACGTGTAACCTGACTCCACCAGATACCGTTCAAGAACCTCGCGGTATTCCCCGCGCGAAATCCTCTCCTCATTCACATTGTAGCAGTGGTTAAATCGCACCCACGAAGGGCACGCCGTCCATTGTACCAAGGGGTGGTCCTTCTCTTGCTGCTGTTCCTTCCACGCCATCTGATTCCAAACAGAAGTGAAGCCGCCTGTCGCCCCGCCAACACGTGTATCCAGAACATACGTCAAGCGATTGGCTTTCAGGACGCGAACCCGCAGTAAACTCTGGGCGATGTCGCGCGGCAGCGCGGAGGCAGAGGACGCGTATAAGAATGCCTCATCGTGGAGACGCGAGCGTCCCCACACCCCTCCACCGTTGTATTCTTTATCTCCACCGATAGTTCCTTCATTTTCATCTTGAGGGTATATTATAGGGTTTGTCTCATGAACGGCCGTGTGGTTTTCACCCACTGGATTTTCTTCGTGAACGGCCACTGGGTTATACGAAATCCCCACCGTAATGCTCGTAGTCATCATCAAACACTGTATATCCCGCCACGCCTCATGAACATCCTTTAGCCCGAGCTGTTCTTCCTTTGAACTCCCAGAATGATAAAAGATGTGCGAATACTCCGTCCCCTTGAGGAAGTGTTCTATGAACCAGAGGCCCCGCCGCCTAGACGTCCAGATGACCACGATTTTACGCCCCGCCTGTAGCGCCTCCATGATGCGCTCGCAGAATCCACCCAGATTGGCCGCACGCTTGTCCTTTTCCACGGATGTCAAGAGAATCGCCTCGCGCTGATAGGGCTGAAAGGTGTTCTCAATATAACGTATATTCGTTCTCAGAGCGTTAGCCATATGAAATGTCCTATCGGACAGGAACGCGTCCGCAAAAATGACGTGTCGCGCGGAAGAAACCACCTTCTCTAATACCTGGTGATTCGCAATCATATTCTTGCCGTGTGTGGTGACGCTGTGCATCTGACATAAAATGCTCTCGGATTCGTCGAGAATGACCAGGTCATACGGAGTAAACGTGCCAAGCCGATGCAAGGACTCCGCCTGAACAATGAGGTAATCCACGGCGCCCAGCGCCCCCATGATATCAAGGTACGACTTCAGAGGAGGCAGCGTCCCGTCTGCCTGAAAGACCCCGTGCTGTGAATACGTGTAGGATTTGCGGGGCGAAACGATGAGAATCCGCGCATATCCGCCGCGACGAATCAGGTTCGTAATAGACACCGTTTTACCCGTGCCGAGGGCGGACTGAATGATGAGCGTGTCGCAGTCAAATGCAATGTCTCCTAGGTAGCGCTGATGCAAGACGGTGTGCTGAGCGGGTTTCATTGCGGTGAATAGTTCTGCATGGTATTTCACGGCGTGGCGTTTTAGGACCTGTGAGACACGGGCCTTATCGGAGCAGGCGGTGGCCCACATGACGAGGGAGCCGATTCCGAACGCAGAGAACTTCCAGGAGCGAATCAGGTTCTGTACCCAGGCGTGCTCGTAGTTGTCCGCGCGGCGACAGACGGCGTGGATGAGGGTACACATGCGGTCACTTTGTTCCAGTCCCCACAGGCAATAAATCAGATTCTGGGCCTCTGTGTAGCCGCGGAGGAACTCGGGTGTAAGGAGGGCACAAAGGGGGTCCACTTTGGGGAACTCAAGGGATGTCTTGTGTATCGCCGAGGGCCCATGATTTGAGGGGGGTCTAATGTGAGAGCCTCCTGTTCCAATGTGTGAGCCTCGTGTTTCAATATGTGAGCCCACTGTTTCAATGTGAGAGGGGTTTACGAAGTGCGTCCCCACCTCCGTATATACACCGATGGTCGCCACACCCGCCTCTCGCATCCTGAACGGAGTAACATCAAAGGGAACAAAGGGACGCGCAGAGGACTTCCATTTAGATTGATAGGGAAGACGAAAGGACTGGCTGGAACCATAGGGTTGCGTGTCGATGATGCATTTGGGTCCGTCGGGCCCAGGAAACCATAAGGATTCTTCTTGTTTCGCGAGGGGTATGACATATTGCTTGACGAACTCGCCGTGATGCTTGGCGTTCTTAAACACTTGGACGGTGTCGCATAGGATATGATAGGAGGCCTTTCGTTTTGTGGGTGTGATAGGACCCGACGCAGTGAAGATAGAGATGCCGTTTCCGATGAAACCATTGTTCAAGAGGGCTTGTCCGATGACGTTGACGGCGTCGAGTAGGGTGTCGTGTTCTAGGCGCCGTTCGGCTGCAGCGGTGTAGGCATTCGCGTTTTCTGCGGTCTCCACGTACCACTCCAGGTCAAAATAGGGGCGCACAGCGGTGCGCTCCGTGACGAGTTCATAGAGATGTCTGTCCTTACGCGACTCCATCACATCTTTCTTGATAAACTCGTCAAAGTGGTTTATGGCGAGAAACTCCTTAGAGGCGGAATCCTCCTCCTTGTCTCTAGAGATGAACCCCTGTTTCCATAGGGGCGTGGTAGGGAAGATGTGGTGGCGCACAGTATCAAGTGTTGGTGCGAAGGCATATGTGCCGTTGTTGACGGGGAAATAGGTGTCGGCGATGGTCTGCGAGGGGTTCATGTGGTCCTTGGTCTACCTAGGGGTCGGAAAATTAAAATTATGCATTTACGTCCGGAGGGCTTTTGCACAGGAAATCTTGAAGTGTACCATCTGTAGTTTTAGTTATTTTTTTAGTAGCCAATGCTAACTGTAGTATTTCCTGGCGTTTTTTTTCTTTTTCAGCTTGTTTTGCAGCCTTTTCAACTTCCTTCTCAGCTTTCTTCCGTTCTCGCTCTTCTCGTTTAGCAATAACTTCAGGGTTACTGTGATATTTCGAAAGCTTCTGCTCACGGTGGAGAGCATAATATCGCTTATGTTTATTCATGTTTTCTTTCTCCTCTGTCATGTTACTCTATGCTGAGAAAATTGTTTTAAACTGTATATAAGGGTAAAACAATATTATTAGCAAAATTACTAAGATACAACGGTAGAGGGGGCCAGGGGGACGCTTGCGTCTCCCTATAGGTATTCTTTGATGGCTTCATTGGGTAAAGAGTCGCTCGCGACGATTCCTTGTTTCCAAGGGACTTCAAAGCGGTGGGCAAGTACGGGAGCAAGACGATTGGATGGTGTGATGGTGCCGTTGATAACGGGGAAAATGAGGTCGCTGATGTCGTGCTGGGCGTGCTGGGCGTTCATGGTGGGGTCTCTTTCTACCTAGCATTATGAAAATAATTTCATTTTATTCACAATGCCGGAGGATTGGATTCCAAAAAAGGCGCAAGGGTTGACTCGGTAACTTTTTTGATGTTACGCTTTGTTTTAGCTGCAATTGCGACACGTTCTTGTATCTTTTTCTCTTTTTCAGCATGTTTGGCCTCTTTTTCTGCCTCCTTCTCTGCTCTTTTTCGCTCACGCTCTTCACGTTTAGCAATGACATCAGGGCGATTTTCGTATTCTATTTTCTTTTTGGCGAGCTGTTCATCACGGTGAAGACGATAAAAACGGGCAGCAGGTGTGATGGTCTCCTCTGTCATGTTACTCTATGCTGAGAAAATTGTTTTAAACTGTGATTTACAGGGTAAAACAATATTATTAGCAAAATTACTAAGATACAACGGTATAAGCGGTGTACTTCGTAAACCACGCCGCGCTGCGCGCGGCTTTACCAGCGAGGGGTGAGCGGCTTTGCCGCGACGCCGCCGAAGGCGGCTTAGGGGTTTACGAAGTGTGCTTGCGTCTCCCTAAATTTATCCCCCACCGTCAGATGTGTTGGAGCGCGGACGCGTCCATACTTTCTTTCATCGTGGGATGTCTGGGTATCATACTCGCAGCCTATAAGAACTTTTCTCCCTATATTCTCTTCTTCTTTGCAACCATTGTTCTTATGCAACTCGTTGAATATGTGGTGTGGTCGTACGGCGTTGATACATCAAAAGAGGGGTGTGGGGACGCTTGCGTCTCCACTATTAACTTTGGAGCAAGCCTCTCCGCAGCTGCGCTGCTCGCCCTACAGCCGATTGCGTCTATTCTCACTCTAACGCAATCCTATATCCCAGTTATGGCGTACCTTATTCTAGGCATTATCGCACAAGTCATTGACCACTCACTAGATGTAAGAAGCTTGAAAGAACGCTACAAAATGACAGCAGAACCACATCTCGTGTGGCATTGGCTCCGTCCTACTCCTCGTGCATCCCTTCTTGTCTACTTCATCTTCCTTCTCACACCCCTTGTTCTCTCTGGACAATTCGCCCTGCTCGCGGTTGTGCTCGCTGCGCTCGCTTTCTCCGTTGTATCTTATGCAAGGGCGTGGGGTTCAATATGGTGCTACGCTATTCACCTGATTGTTGTTGCTCTGTGTGTTATGAAGTAATAAACACTGGTTATATCGGTGGAGGGGTGTGGGGTGAAAGAAAATCGTAGATTTTCTACCAGTGACGCTCACAAGGCTCGCAGCCCCTGCGTTTACTCCGTGTCTGCTTTGTGCGTCTCCACAGAGGGGTGTGGGTTTACTCCGTGTCTGCTTTGTGCGTCTCCACATTATTAAAATCCACCTGTGAATGAAGAACCATTCCATCCTGGAGCACTTAAGTACATAATATTCCAGCCAACATTTGCTGTACTACCTGTTACTGCAATCGTTACTGCTAATGTACCTGAATTTACACTTGCAGTAATTCCAGAACTTGAAAGAGTTGTTATAGTAAGAGAAGTTAAATTAAAAATGCACTGGATAAATCCAACATAGTATATATTAGCAGAGCCCGACACTGTTAGTATAGCAAATCCTCCACGATATGTGTGAATTACAGAACCTGAAGTAGTTAGACCAGTTACACTACCACTATTGCTTCCAAATCCGGTCGTAGCACGTATAATACCAGCTGTATCTAATGTTGTTGCAGGATTCGTCGTACCAATCCCCACCAAGCCATTCGTTTTAATACGCATACGTTCATACATTGTGCCATTGTTAGAACTCTCCAATACCATATCTCCATCAAATGTATCCGTTGTATTTGATTGCACACCTGATAATCTTGCAAAGGAATTCACATAGTTTCCACCTCCAAAATTATACATAAGCCCTCCTAATGCAATGGAACCGCCTGAGTTTCTCCCATAAGCAGCTGTTGAAAAAACGGTAAGATTGCCACTGTATGATGTACTGCCGCTGAAAGAGGGGATGGTTGCATAGGAGCTATAGATAATAGAACCCGCACCAGTACTGGTATAATTCGGATATATATTATTGCTGGTTGTACCGATTTGTAATGGAACGCTCGGCGCTGTCGCGCCGATTCCCACATACCCTGTTGCATTTGTATCAAGACGCTGAACTGAAAACGCATTCCAATTAAACACTGTGCCTGTGGCACTTACAATGGTACAAAGAAGCTGCGTTCCTGCTACGAATTGAAACGTAAAGGTTTGCATGGAAGATGTCAAAGTTGGCGTAGCATACGAGTTAGTTCCATTAAAAAAGGATGCATATCCTGAGCCTGCCGTGATATTACATGTAATTGATACCGTGATATTTGAACCAGATGGTATATTTGCAACGCTGGCTGTAAGAGAACCATTTGTACCAGATGTAGTAAAGGTATACACTCCACCTGTTGGGCCTGTTCTTGTTCCGTTCACATTGGCTACAAGAGATGCTGATGTGAGACCTGTATCACTATATGCAGTTTTCAACGCACCCAAATCCGATGTGAGACCCGAAGCCACTTGCAGCGCGGAGCTCGGCAGCGTCGTTCCAATACCCACTCCAGCTGTCCCCATGAGTCCAATGGTACTAGCATACATGTTCAGATTGCCCGTTCCTGTTGTCGCCCCGCCAAGCGAAATGATACGAGTGGAATAATCAGGCAGCGCCGAATCCTTGGAGTGAAAATCAAAATACATGCTGTCCGCCTGGTCGCAACCGATTTCCACGAAGCGATTCGGCACGCTCGCGTTCTGCGCCAAGGTAATCGTGGAGCCCGTGGTAATAATCGTAGACGCCGTCATCGTGGAGAACGCCACCGTACTGGCTGTCATGCTGGAGGCCGTAAGGGTGCTGATGGCGATGCGGTTTGTCCAGGTTGTCACGCCGATGCTGGAGACCGCCATGAGAGAATTAATGGGCGCCTGTGACCCATCGGTGGCGTAGCTGATGGTACTGCGGAGCGTCAGGTAGTTCACCGCCATCTATATGGAGACAGGAGATTATGCGGGCTGATGGCCCGCATCTCCCGTCCCCCTAAGCCGCCTTCGGCGGCGTCGCGGCTGCAAGCCGCTTACCCCTCGCTGATAAAGCCGCGCTGTGCGCGGCGTGAGTTAGTGCTTACGAAGTGCGCGGCGGCCTATTCACTTTGTAATCGCCGCCTTTACGAAGTGTGGCGGCACAGACCACGCCACGCGCAGCGTGGCATTAACAATGAGGGGTGTGGGGACGCGAGGTTTTTTGCGGAGCAAAAACCGAGTGTCTCCACTAGTAGAACAACTTCACAATCTCTACCAATTCCGAATTTACATCACGTTCAATGCGCTCAATATGATGCTCGATTTCATCCATTAATACCTCAAGACGGTCATCGAAGTCAACCTTGCATGTACGTGTAGGGTCAGGATTAAACCGAATGAAAATCCATTTTCCACTGTGAACCATATATAAATCATCGTAGCGAATCTCTTCGCGTTTTTCATCGTAGCCACTGTGTGCGAATTCATCCGTTTCTATCGCAAGAATGGTATTTCCAATGAGTTTACGATGGTCAATTCGCCGCCGATGACTGCAGTCACAATCACCCGTATAGATGGGAACATCGTGGATAAACCCTTCAAATCTCTCATTAATTGCATTGCGAACACGGAGCTCTTTCGTGTGTTTATTAGTAATGGTAGAACGCGGGTCAAGAGGAAAGAGATGCTTGAAACAAGTTATACAGAATCCATCATAATAGGGAATACCACACCGCGAATCAATCCAATCAATACAATTAGGGCAACGATGTCCTCCACCATGCATTTTACAATAATCACTCGCATCCGCTGCGCTTTTAGGGCATTTATCCACATGACACCGTCGTCCTCCACCATGCGCCTTGCAATAATCGGTTGCTCCTTGAGCGAGTTTCGGGCAATCAGGGTGGTGACATCGTTTACCGCCTCCATGCAACCCACAATAATCAGAATGCTCTCTTGCGCTTGTCGGACAACCATCTATCTTACACCGTCTTCCACCACCATGTGCTTTACATAACCCATTACCAGCAGACCTACTTGGGCAATCTGGGAATGTACACCTTTCTCCTCCACCGTGAACTGTGCATAGATTTGAAGTACCTCTTCCTCCATTTGGACATCCTTGAACTTGACAACGTTTTCCACCGCCGTGCCTTACACAATAGTCGGTTTTATCAGCGGCAACAGTTGTGCATCCCTGTTCCGCACAGGGTTTTCCACCATGTACTCTACAGTATCCTGCAATATATCCTCCATTTGGGCATCCCTGTTCTGCACAGCGTCTTCCACCACCATGTGTGACACAGTGAGTATCTTTGGTACCTTGGACACTGTTGTTGCATCCAGGTTCTTCACATCGTTTACCACCACCATGTGTTTTACAGTACCCGATGCGTAAGGAAGAGCCCTTTTTACAGTCTGGAAACTGACAACGATAACCACCACCGTGCTTTACACAAAAGTCATTGTTCCCTTTTACAATTGTTTTACAGTCTGGATGTTGACAAAGATGTCCACCACCATGTTCCTTACAATATTCCCCTGCCTTATTATTAACCGCCATACGGTCACATGATGCATCCTTACAACGGTATCCACCACCATGTGCAATACAGAAATCAGAGGAACCCTGGGCACTCTTTTTACAATCTTGGGTCTTACATCGTTTTCCTCCCCCATGTCGGATGCATTTCCCCGTTTTTAGTTGGGAAGCGTTCGTACAATTTTCTACTTCGCATTTCGCCTTAATGGACCGATGCTCTTCACAGTATTTTCCTCGTTTTATAGGAGGTTGCGTGCATCCATCTTTTTTACATATAAGTGTGCGCGTATTTGCCTCTGCCATTCTAGTACGATATCCCTATTATTACCGTATCAAATTTATAAGGATTCATAAAAACCGACTTAAACAGTCACGGGTACATGTAAGTAAATGTCAAAGGTAACACGAATGATGATTGAAGAAGTAGATGGAAATGAAGTAAACGAAGTAATAGAACCAGTCGTAGCTCCCATTGTAGCCCCCATCGTAAAAGAGAACCTTGTGCAACGCGACATCCCTCGCGCACACAATCACAACCGCATTATCCTATTCAACATTCTCAAGAACGAGAGTAAAATCGCAAAGCGTATGTTGTCCCACGTCTTACCCCACGTAGATGCTGTCGCAATTCTGGACACGGGTTCCACTGACAATACCATTGAGGTCCTCACCGAATCACTAGAGGAGTCGGGGAAACCCTATCAGATTGCCCAGGAACCCTTTCGTGATTTCGGGTACAATCGCACGCTCAGTTTCCAGAAGGGTCAAGAGCTCTGCAAGAAGTTGGGCTGGGACCCAGAAACGACATATGGGCTCACTGTTGACGGTGATATGTGTTTAATTTCAACGCCTGCCTTCAAGGACTACAAGCTGCACGGCGATGGTCACACGATTATCCAGGCAAACGGAGCCATCAAGTACGACAATACGCGCCTTTTGAAAATGGGTCATCCCTGGAAGTGCATCTCGCGAACCCACGAGTATTACGGTGGCGGACAGACGTCTCGTATTCCCTATGAAGTGATTTACATAGATGATAGGAATGACGGCAATTGTAAGGATTCGAAGTTCACACGAGACCTACAGTTATTACAGTTAGACATTGATGAAAACCCAAAAAATGAGAGAGCGCACTTCTACATGGCGCAGACGCTAAAAGACCTCGGACGCTTCGAAGAGGCGATTGTGATGTTTACTAAGCGATTTGAGCTCGGCGGATGGGCCGAGGAGTCAGCCTATGCGTTGCTGCAAATAGGACGGTGCTACGACCACCTCAACAAGCCGCACGAGATGGAGCTCTGGATGAACAAGGCGTTTGAATATTACCCCAAGCGCGCCGAGCCACTCTATCATCTTACCCGCTATTTCCGCGAGAAGTCCCAGCACTACAAGGCGTATCACTACTATCTCAAGGGCAAGGACATCCCGTATCCGAAGGACGACCTCCTCTTTGTAGAGCACGGAGTATACAACGGCCTCTTCCCATACGAGGCAACCATTCTGGACTGCTATGTAACGGGCAAATCCAAACAGGATTCCTTGGCGGACCTCATCGGATACTTGAACAAAGGCTACCCGCATCACGTGGATAACGTGTGGTCCAACCTGCCATTCTATGTGGAGCCGCTGACGTCTGAGCGGTATCGCGGGGAGTACAGTCGGATGCTGTTCCCGCCTCATGCGGAATATCACGTATCCTCGTGTTGCATCGCGCCCTATTCCAACACGGACCCATTGAAGCGCTATGTAATGAATTGCCGTTATGTCAATTACAGAATCAGCTTGCAAACAGGTGCCTACAGCTACCCAGATGGAAAGGTTCGCACGAAGAACGGTCGCGTATTTTTGAACTCTGCCTATCAGCCGACAGGCGATGTGGCGCTCCTAACGGAGGACTATCATAAGTATGATTCAAACATTGAGGGTCTGGAGGACGTGCGCATCTTCTATCATGAGGGCCGTCTGAAGTGCTTTGCCTCGTCTAAGAATATCACGAACGATGGGAACATTGTGATTGCGCTGGGCGACTATGAAGCGGAGCAGTCCCGTATCAGCAATCTGCAGGTTGTCAAGAGCCCGCGTGATTCTAACGTCGAAAAAAATTGGATCCAAGCAAGCTCGGCATACCTTACAAAACTAGAGAACTATGAGCATATTAAGGACAAATTGAACGTCATCTATGGTTGGAGCCCATTTGAGATTGGAGCCGTGGAAACGGAGGATGGCGTCTCTACACTGCGGATTCACACCACGTATGCCACAAACAATCTGTTCCGCCATTGCCGCGGGTCGTCACCGCTAGTGGAGTACAATGGGAAGCTGTATTCCGTGGTGCATTTCGTAAAATACGTTCAGCCGCGACAGTACTATCATTCTGTGGTGGAATTCAATCGTGGAACACTCAAGCCCGAGCGGTATACCGTGCCGTTTGCGTTTTGCGACGTGAAGATTGAGTATTGCCTTGGGTTTGATGTTAAGAACGATGTGGCGACCTTCATGTTCTCGAGAAACGATGCGGACCCGTCCATGATTCGGGTGCCGTTTGGTAATTTGCGCATGCAAAGCATTTTCTGATGCACTTTCTGATGCACTTTTTAAGAAAAAGTGCCCAAAAATACCGATGTAGGGAGACAGTCCCCAAAAATACCCAGGACTCTAAAAAGCTCTAGGTATTTTTGAATGGTCATTGGGTTGCCGCGAACTCCGTAAGTGGCGTATATGTAGTAACCTTTAGTTATTTTTGGAGCGGCAAGGCCGCTTTCTCAAAATGCGCTTGCGTGTTGCACGCTTACGTGTACGTCGCTTACCTCCATTCATTCCAGGATGAAAATATCTTTTCATATGCCTCATATCACTAGGTGATGCACTTTCAGTATATCGTTCTTTAATTCTACAATGTGGTAGATATGCGCACAATCTTACTAAGTTTTGACATTCGCTCAATATGGGGCTAATTAAGCTATCAATATGCTGATTACTCTTGATTTGCTGTATAAGAATCGTAATCGTTGAATTAGATATTCTATTTATTTCTCCAGGCATGCCTGCATTTTCCATTATATTATTAATAAAATCTCTGAGCGTATCTGTAAATAATGAGGTATGATACGTACTTCCTAATCCTGTAACTATTAGGGTTGATGCATTTGATTTTACCAAATTTATTATACCAGTACAATGATTTTCATCCATCGCCATTCCAAAATGCAAAAAATTATCTAATAGTGTATTGTTATTTCTATGTATGATAACATACGCCATCGTTTTTAATAAGAATAATGCATACTGTTCATTTGGAAATGTATTTGTTATAAACATATCATATAATTTTTTAGCAATTGATTGTCTATCATTCATCGGAATTCCACTAGCTATTTTATCCAATAGCTCGTAAAATGGATATGTGTTTTCAATATTAGCAGCCTTTCTCTTCCTAGTGTTATTACTCGCCGCAGCCATCTACTAACACCATCTAAATCAATCGCGCCATATAGCATCAATGCCTAAACAGAAAACCAAAGAGGAGCGTCTCGCAGAAACCGTCAGCTTGCTGACCCAACTGAAAAAAAACGGCGTCCGCTCC
>Ga0214921_10008983_pt1 | contig 12751 bp, 4 predicted proteins | sample LL1505_MetaG_FD_177992 | JGI IMG/M metagenome (GOLD analysis project Ga0214921, IMG submission 177992) | Freshwater microbial communities from Lake Lanier, Atlanta, Georgia, United States - LL-1505 | ecosystem: Environmental > Aquatic > Freshwater > Lake | place: USA: Georgia | collected 2015-05-28 | reverse complement strand
TGGCGGACTTAGCGTGAGGTTCGGGATTCGAGCTACGGGCGGAGGGGATTCGTCCATTTGAGGTCGGGGAAGCGTGCGAAATCGGCATCGGTGGAGCAGAGCGTATAGCCGCGTTCGATGGCGAGGGTGGCGAGATGGGCGTCGGTGGTCAGATTGCCGGCGGTGCCGAGAGATTTTAGATTTTTTCGGAGGCGGGCGAAGTGGCCCTCAGCAGGAAGTGGAATATGAATATGGGGCAGGGAGAGCCACTCCTCGATGCGTGAGCAGGCGTCCTCGGGCGAGATGGGTCGGGTCAGAATCCCGCGGTGGGTTGTGATGCGAATAAACCCGAGGATTGTGATCCAGGCTAAGCCTACCCCTTCCGTACCGGCGAGGCAGCGATCCCACCACCTGCGGGCCTGAGGGTGAACTGGAGAACCCCGATGGTGTGCGTGGACGAGTAGATTGATGTCGGGAAGAATCAAGAAGTGGGGCGTTTTTTCTGGGCCCAAGCCCCTGCTTCGAGCTCATCGGAAAGCTGATTCAGTTTATCCAGATCGATGCCAGGCTTAAATCCGAAATCGTGAGGTCGGGTCGTGACCTTTTTGCGTGGGGGAGCGAGCTGTTCTTGGGCAATGCCACGGCGCAAGGTGGTGTTGACCATTTCCTTGAAACTCAGCCCCTTTTTCTTGGTTTCGCGCAAGAGAATGGAGGCGAGATCATCATCCAAAGTCAGGGTAGTTCGCACTCATTCTAGTTACGCTAGAGAAAAAAGATGTCAAGACATCAAAAATAGTAGCATCTAACGCGAAGGGGAGCTGAGGGATGAAGGGGTTAAGGGATTCAGGAAACGTTGCGACCTTAGCGACCGTGGCGTGAGGTTTTGAAGTGCTCACGCTAAGTCCGCCAAGGACGCGAAGGAGCTTATCTTTTTAGAAACCTTAGTGACCTTAGTGACCTTAGCGACCGTGGCGTGAGATCAGCGCCGAGCGGGGCAGGTGGTGCCTTCGTGCCAGAGGCTTTCGAGCGTGATGGTTTTTGGTTTTTGCGGAATGCCGCGACGGTTTTGATTGATCTGTTCGGCGAGGAGATCCACTGCCGCTACTCCGATCTCTTCGGGCTGCTGGTTGGTTCCACTCAGTTCCCCTTTTTCAGGAGTCCAGTTGAGGTGAACGAAGGAGATATCGTCCGGCACGCGGAATCCGTTCTTCCGAATCCAGGTGAGGATCGGGCCGTGGTTGGCGAGGACGGCGTCGGGCTTCTCCTTCTTCATCCAGGCGATGACGGTCGCTTCGTCAAACTGGTCGATAAGGAGGGGCTCGATTTTGGCCAGTTCTGGGTGGGTGTACTGCCAGGCCAGATAGCCGGCGAGCCAGCGGCTTTCCACCTTGGCGTCTACGAATCGGGGCATGGCCAATCCGATCCGACGATGTCCGCGCTTTTGGCACTGATCCATCGCGAGGGAGATGGAGTGGAACTGGCTGTTCGTCACACGGTGCACTGGGATTTCGGTAAACGTGTGACCGAAGGCGACGGTGGCAAAAGGATCCCACGAGAGGGAGAGTGGCATTCCGTAGGAGGGTAGGGGGGCGAGGAGAAGGCCGCGGATGCCGCGGAGATGCATCGTACGGGAAAGATCTACTGGGGATTTTTCACGAATCCAGAGGGTTTCAATTCCGTAGCCAAGGGCGGTGGCTCGGGCGGTGGCGCCGATGAGGTAGCGGGCGAACGAGGGGTTTTCCTTCCAGCCGTCCCGGGTGGGGAAGGAGGTGATGAAGCCCAGATTGCAGACGAACTTTGTTTTTCGGGTTGAGCGGAGGGAGGTCATTAATGCGCTGACCATGGGGTTGGGGGTATAGCCTACTTCTGCGGCTATTTCGGTCACACGGGCCCGCATGGAAGAAGATATACGTGGACTTCCACGGAGAGCTAAGGAGACGGTGACTTTGGAGACACGGCACCGTTTTGCAATCGTCTCTAGAGTGGCTGGCACTCGATGAAATATGCTTACTAGAGTATATTTTGCAACTTAACTCGTAAAGCAAATGCAAGGAGGCTTACTTTTTGACATTTAAGTCATTGCAAATTATGTACTTATACGAATATTGACAATAAAGAACATTTTTTTAAAAACAAGTTGCAAAAGCTACGATTAGCATGCTAAGCTTTATTCATATGGGGATGAGTATAACTCTTGTTCTAATTGCCTCGAGATTACGAATCGATTTTGAACCTAAGCTGTTGCTAGCTGTCTAACTTACTATGAAAGTGCGAATGATCCGCAGTGGGCTGAAGCGAAAAGCTGTTGGCTGGATTATGTCGACCGCTTTTGCTCTCGGACTTTTTTCCGTCAACGTTTCGCAGGCTGGAATGAGCAATACCTATACTTGGATTGGGGGAACCAACACCAATGCGGCCCTGAGCACTAACTATACCAACACTGTCGGTTCAATGGCTGGTTTTAACCTTGCCGGAACCACCAACGCCTATGTTTATCGAGGAACGAATACGCAGACTGGAACACAAGTTCTCGATTACGGCGGTGCTGCAAGCGTCTACACATATGGTTTAACGATCACGAATTGGGCGGGAGATGTTGTGATGACGAACTTGGCTGATTGGCGGATCGATTCTGGAGGTCTTGTCGCTTCCAATTCTACGGGAAGCATGCTCTGGATTATGGCTAGCAATGCCGTGGGCCAGTTGGGAGGAAGTCCGGTCACTTTCTCGGGAAATATGTCTGTTTACGTGACGGGCCTGGGTGGTCATAGCACAACAGCCCGAACGCTGACTCAAAATCTGACCAATCTCACAATTTCAAATCTTACTGTGAATGCTGCAACAGTTTTTGCGAGCTCCACCCCGCTCACACTGAGTGGAACAGGCAACACAACCGTGGTCGGTTCGATTTCCAATAAAACCCAGTTTATTACAAACGGAGGAAATCCAGGATACCTTCTTGTGAATTCCGGCACATTGAATATCGCCACAGCAAGCTCTGCGAATACGAATTGGGTCTCGGGCTTGGTGCTTAGCAACAGCGGAAACGTTTATATTTTGGATCAACTGAGTCTAGGAAGTCCGATGTTTGATGTTAAACTGGGTGGCACCAACGCTACGAATCGTACGACTTTTGGATTGCTGAATACTTCATCGGTCACCTCGGTTGCTCTCACCAACAATTTCGTCATCGCCAACTCGGCGGCGGCCACCAACGTTTTCAAGGCTCAAACTGGCAAGACGCTGACCTTATCCGGAACGATATCTGGGAGCGCAAACGGAACAGTCGTGGCCGATGCTGGGACCTTGGTGTTGAGCGGTGCCAATACGGCATTGAGTCTTCCTTTGGTCGTCACCAACAGCGGAACGCTGGTTGCATCCAACAACAGTGCCTTGGGTTCGAGTAACGTGACTGTCGCTTCGGGAGCAACCTTGAAAATTCAGGCAGCTGTTGCGAATTCGATCACGAATAGTGGTTCGGTCGTCGTGGCCGATGGGGGAACTCTCACCTCCGGCAACACTCTGACAGGGGCGGGAAGTTTGAGTGTTGGTGGGACAGCAACCAGCACGGCGGCTTTCGCTAGCTCTTTGACCTCGGGTACGAATCGCGTGGGTCCAGTCGCCCTTACCGGGAATGGAGCGTTGCGGTTGAATGCGGGCAGCGTGATCCAATCTTCCGGCGCTATTGCTGTGAGTGGAACGACAAATTTGATCACCCTATCCGGAACCGTTGCCTCGGGTACGAACACTTTAGTGGTAGGCACCTCTTTGAGTGGGGCGACTTCCTCCTCGCTCGGATTAAATGGCAGCGCCGTTGGAAACCCTGAAACTCCGATTGCTTTTGGAACTACCTACACGAACTCCGTCGGTGATCTCTATACATTCAATGCATCCGGCAGCACTTTACAACTTGTTGTCCAAGGTGGGGCGCAAACCCTTTCCTTTGCGGATGCGAGCGGCCTTTGGAACACGGATGCAAACAACAAAGATTGGAATAATGCGAATAATGTCCGCGTGGCATTCCGAAACGGGGACCTGGCTAGTTTTGTGAGTGGGGCAACGGTGACGGTAGATTCTGGTGGCGTTCAACCCAACCAAGTGAATTTCAGCAATCCAAGTCCGACCGCTGTTCAGGTTTCTGGGGGGAGTGTTACGACAGGTCTTGTCATCGTAAATGGATCGGGAAGTGTGAATGTTCAAAGCGACTTAAATTCCAGCCTAGGAATCAGTGTCAATTCGGGAGATGTCACTTTAGCGAAGACCACTGTCACCTCGGGTGGCATTACAGTATTGGGTGGAAATTTGTCCAACTCCGGAGCAACCACCATCACGGCGGGTGGATTGAATGTGAGCGCAGGAAGCTTGGCTGTCAGCGGATCGATATCGGCCGGTGCGGTGAATGTGACGGGTGGTACGGTATCAGGTACGGGTTCGATCACGGCAACCAATTTCAGCGTGGCGAACGCTACTTATAACGTGGCGTTGCCCGGCTCAACCCCTCTGTCCGTGAGTGGCACTGCTACAATCGGGGGTGCGAACTCTGGATATAGCGGCCCCGTAACGGTCAACAATGGAAACACGGTTTTGGCTAACTCCAGTGCGTTGGGAACCGGTTCCCTGACCCTTAAAGGGAACGCGATTTTAGATTTGGGCGGTTACTCGGTCACCCAAAGTTCTCTGATTCTTGAATCAGCTGTGACGATCAATAATGGGACGTTGAATCTGCAGTCGCTGACCCTTAACAACAGCATTAGCGGAGATGGAGTGCTTTCCGTTTCCAATTCAATTACGGCGGCGAACCTGACGACTCCTACTGTCGTCAACAATACGTTGGCTGGAGCGGCTAAGTTAACGAAGTCGGGATCAGCGGTTCTTACCCTTGCAGGGGCAAATTCTTTTGAGGGCGGGGTCGACCTTGCCTCAGGCCCTCTTTATGCGGGAAATAGCAGTTCACTAGGTTCAGGACCTGTTACCTTAACTGGAAACGGGATTACGAACGAGGTGCGTGCCACGGCGAACAATCTGAACGTCCCGAATCCGTTCGTTCTTACGAACGGAAACACCCTTCAGCTTTCTGCTACAAATACGGGCTGGTCCTCGAGTTGGTCGGGACCGATCAGCGGGTCAGGCGGGGTTTATTATGCGTACGCAGACAACGGGCTGACTCTGAGCTCGACGGAGAGCTCCTTTGGTGGAGGTTTCAAATTTGGAAGTTCGGGAAAACTGTATGTGACATCGATCGGAATGGCGGGTTCCAATAGCCCGATCGGAACGAATGGCTTGATCGTATCCACGAATGGAACTTCAGGCAGTGGAGCGGGTACATTGCGGTGGGTCGGGTATAGGGATGAAGCTACTGACAAAACCTTTATTTTGTCTGGGAATCCAAGTACCGCGATACCAGGGATCAGTATTCTCAATGATGGGAACAATGCTGCGCTGCTCACGCTAACCCTGAACGGAAATATTGAAGCCAGGGTTGCGACCCAAGCGGTCACATTGGGCTCCTATAACAACAATAGCCTTGTTTTGAATGGTCAGCTGATTGAGACCAATGGTGCTGTGATCAAGCTGATCGTAGGAGCGAGCTCAAGTGGTACAGTTATTATCAACCATACAAACAACAACATTAGTGGTGGAGTTACGATTACGAATCCTACCGTTTCCACGGTTAATACCCTCAAGGTGAGTAAGATTGGAAATGCCGGGGAAGCGAGCCCATTGGGAACCAACGGGACGATCGGCTTTGGACCGAAGACCAATTCCGCGATTTGTGCGCTTGTTTATACGGGCACAGGAGAAACGAATAACAAAAACCTGCAGTTTTCGGGGGGAACCAACGGCATCATGCAACTCGAACAAGCGGGCAGCGGCCCGCTCAAGTATATTGGAGAGTTCAGCGCAGCCACCGCCGGAACCCGGACTATCAATCTTGTCGGATCCACCAATGTGGCGGCTGAGATCGCCAGCGTGATCAGTGATATGGGCGGAACGAACTCACTGACAAAGAATGGGACTGGAACGTGGACGCTTTCGGGAAACAACAGCTATAGCGGCTCCACACTGATTTCCAACGGGACACTAGTTTTGGATGGAACCAATTCGGGAGGTGGAGTCGTGACGTTGAGCACCAACACTTCGATTTTGAAATTAAAACTCACCAATGGGTTGGTGAATGGTGTATTTGCGGGATCCGGCTCCACCAGCACTCGGGGGACTGTAGATTTAACCCAAGGGGGTAACTACGTCGTGTCGAGCTTAGGAAATAGTGTGACACCTGCTCAAAACATTAATTTCACCAACAGTAGCGGAGTTGTTTCGACTCTTACCTTTACGGCCCTGACCAACTATTTGACCTTAAGTTCAGGGGGATCTGCGGGTCGGACGATCCAAAATAGCAGCGCCAATTTAACCATGATCTTTAACGCGATCGATATCGGGTCGACCGTCGCTAATAATGCGACTTTTAACGGGGATGGAAGTTTTATCGTGAATGGGGCGATCTTCAACACCAACACCGCTGTGATCCGGGATCTGGTCAAGAGTGGCACAGGCAGCCTGACGCTGAATGGGGCGAATACTTATAATGGGGCGACAACTCTGAGTGCTGGAACTCTTATCGCTGGCAACTCTCAGGCTATTCCCTCGCCAGCAGTCTCGGTGGCTTCGGCTGCTGCCTTGGAAGTGCGGGCTTCGATTACCAATACAGTTGCCAACAGTGGCACGGTAAGGATTGCCAGTGGTGGAGCGATGAGTGCCTCCCAAATCTCTAGTGGATCGTTGGAACTGGGTGCGGCCACGGGTCAGGCCAGCCTAGCTGTAAGTGGGGATTATCAGACGTTGAGCAGTTTCGGAATGACAGGAAACGCCGCGGTGACAATGCCTGTCACTAGCACGATTAGCGCACTGAGTGTGAGCCTCGATGGCGCAAATAACACGTTGAGTTTGAGTGGCACGCCGAGCGTAGGGCTTTATACCCTTATTTCCTCAACGGTCGGCTGGACGATTGCCCCAGGCTTTGGCATTTCGGCGACTATCTTAGGTCAGTCGATCCCCTTAAACACAAGTGCTGTCATTGATGGGAAAAACTACACCTTTATGGAGCGCAAAGGTGAAAAGAGGCTAGTTTTGGATGTTTCCTCGGTTGGGGCTAAGTTGCTTGCGTACGATGACTCCGTTGGGGGTGCTTGGAACACGGATCCTACTAATTTGACCTGGATCAATGGATCAACGGCTTCTACTACCTCATTTGCGAACGGTGATTTCGCGACATTTAATGGCACGGGCTCAACAAGCGTTACGGTGAACGGCACGGTGGAGCCCGTGCAGTTGGCCTTTACCATTGGCCAAGGCGGAGCGCTTAATCTTTCGGGCGGAACGATCAAGGCGGGCACGGTAATGATGGATGGAGAAGGCAGTGTCGCGGTGGGAAGTACACTTCAGGTGGATAGTTCGATGACTGTGAAGAGTGGAACGATCAACTTAAATTCTGCTGCGACTGCCGCGGATGTAACTGTCATCGGCGGAACTTTGGGTGGTTCAGGAACGCTGCAGGCTGGGTCGTATCTGTTTAGTGGGGGTACGGTCAGCCTATCGCTGATCGGCACTGGTTCACTTACTTTGAGCGGGGACGCGACGATCAGCGGAAATAATGGCGGCTTTAGCGGGCCGGTTTCGGTCGCCAGCGGATCGGTGACGCTGAGTGGAAGCAATCCTTTGGGCAGTGGGGAGATTGCTTTGAGTGGCGGTTCCTTGCTGAATCTTGGGACTGATGGAATGACTTTGGCAAACCGAGTTCAGCTCGGGACGGGTGGGGGAGGAGCTTCCGTCCCCAGCAGTCAAAGTGCCACGATGAGTGGTGGTATTACGAATCGATCAGGAACGAACACTCTCATCAAGGCAGGGGCAGGTACCCTCAGCGTTTCGGGGAAAGTGGGGTTGGGCGTGAGTGGGGGGGATGCGATCAACTCCTACATAGGGCTCAATGTAAGTAATGGAGTCCTTCGTTTAGCTGGATCACCTAAATTTATTCAAAATGTCGCTGTGAATACCGACAACAGTCTTTTGTTGGATGGGGTTCAGGTCAATACATGGGGATCAACAATTTCTGGGGCTGGGAGTGTGCTAGTCACCAATCAGGTTGAACTGAGAAATCTGGGTGGGAATTCGACATTCTCCAACTCTGTCCTCGTCCATCCGGGTAGCAGATTGAGTTCCTCAAACGGATTCTCGAATGCGACGACTTACACTCTTTTTGCCAATGGGGTTAATGGGTCGGGTGGAACTTTGGCGATTGGCGGCACAAACCGGCTGACGGGAATCAGCTCCATTGGGAATATTGAAGTCCGAAGCGGAGGTGTTTTGAGGTTAATCAATGGAACGATCAGCAACACAGCAGTGACGAACCTCGGAAAGCTGGAGTTTAATAATAGTTCGGGAATTCTGGCGGTGATTGGGACGAATGTTGTTGGGGGTGTAACGAACTACACGACTGAGGTGAATGGAAACTTTGTCGGAAACGGGCTAATTTCCATATCGGGCTCGAAAGATATCGTTTTGAATGGCGAAGTCGGTGGCGAAAATGCGCTGATGGTGGAAGGCACCTCTTCGGGAAGCTTCTGGCTCACCCGTTCCAACAGTTTCAAGGGTGGAATTTTGTTAAGCAATGGCATCGGCACGACCACTGTTGTGGTCACAAATACAAACGCTGGGGTCATCACAAAAATAACCAATACCACGACCAACATCGGAACTGGCTCAGTTCACTTTAACAGCCCTCAAGCTTTGGGCGCGGGTAGGATTGCAAACATTAACGGAAGTGCAAAAGGAGCATTGTACTACGAGGCGACGAATGGAACATGCACAGTCACGAATGATGTCGATACGGGTAGCTCTCCAGCTGGGGTGGTCGCTTTTGGGGTTGGGGCTGCAACCAACACGTTAAATCTAGACAGTTTGGTCAGCGGATCCGGGATTTTGAAAATTACCGGTTCTGCGAGTGGTGAACTGCGGGTTAGAAATCCTCTCAATAGCTATACTGGGGGAACGGAGGTTGGGAACGGCACGATCCAGATCACCAACGGTTCTGTGCTGGGAACGGGAAACATTAACTTCGGAACGGTATCGAATAGTATCTTAAAAATCCAAGGTTCAACTACATTAAATCAAACTATTTCGGTGACCTCGAATAACTACACGGCAATCATTGATAACTCGGACGATGTGTTGATCGATGGCACCATCTACTCTGGTAATTTCACCAAGAGCGGAAGTGGTAGGTTGACTTTGAATAACCCTTACTACTCTGGTGTTACTACGGTAAACAGTGGGACGTTAGATTTAGGCGGCAAAAATCTTTATGGGGCAGGGTTGGTGATGGTTTCTGGAAATCTTGAGAACGGTACCCTGTACATCTACGGTGCGACTGGAATCCAAGCGAGTGGTGGAGTTGTGGCAGCCGATCTAAGCGGGGAAGGGGGGCTGACCTTTGAGCCAGTAACGAACAGTGTGGTGAGGTTGTCCGGTGCGAATAGTTTCTCAGGGCTGATCAAATTGGGCACAACGAATAATCAGACCCTGCAGGTGACTCAGGCCGCTTCCTTATCACCGAGTGCTGATCTTAGTGGTTCCTCATCTTCCGCGAACACTCCGACCCTATCTCTCCTCGCTGGAGGCGAGTACGCCATGAACCGGTACAGCGACGGAAATATGATTTTTGCTGGAACGGGCGCAACCACCCTGACATTTGCTAGCACGGAAGGGAACACGATTGCAGGTGGAAACAAAACCCTTACGGCTACCAATATGAACGTTGTCTTCCAAGGCCCAGTGGACTTAGCCCCAAACCAGACGAACAAAACCATTACGTTAGCTGGAAATGGTAACTTTACATTCCGTGGGCCGATCGTGAATTCGATTTCTGGGACCAATGCTGGGCTTGTAGTTACAAATTCTGGTTATGTGTCCCTTGAGGCTACGAATAGCTATGATGGAGCCACAGTGATCCAACAGGGCGCTCTGATTGTCGCGACCAACGGGGCACTTCCCACGAACAGCGCCGTAACGGTAAGCAGTGGGGCATTGCTGAAGTTTAATAAGTCCTCAGGTGGAATCAGCGTCGGGGCGTTGACGGCGACTGGGACCCTGGAGCAGAATCTAATTACCATTACCAGTTCGGGGGCGGTGGATTTGACGGGGTCGACCCTGACGGTGAATGAGACACCTACTTTGACCTCCTATACTTTGGTGAGTGGAAGTTCGATGACGGGGACCCCGACCCTTAGTCCTGCGATCTCTGGTTACGCGCTGAGAATCTCTGGAAACAATCTATTGCTCGAGAAAGTCGTATCAGATGCTTATGCACTTTACCTCTCCAACAATAATCTGCCGGCTGGTACTGCGTTTAATGCGATCATCGACGGTGTAACGGTCGGATTGAAGTACGCGTTTGCGTCGGCGAACGGAATGCCACAAAACAATGGCGTTCCGGCTGTCCCAGTGATGAGCGGAAATCAGCTCACTTACATTTTCGATGTGAAGGATGATTCACCCCCGCTGACTGTAACCTACCAGACCAGCACTGATTTGGTGACCTGGACAACGGCTCAAGATGTCAGCCCAGGGGCAGAAGCGGCGCCTTCCGGCTTCCTGAAAAGGCAGGTGGTGGTCACCGGTTCGGACAAGCTGTTCGTTAGAATCAACGTTACGCGGTAAGTGGCGGGCAGGAGGCCTGAATGATCGGCGAGGCGGCGAGGGGACAACCCGCCCTATCGGCTAATGAATTTTTTGGAATTGGACATGTGAATTGGTAGGGACGGCTACCCTTAGCCGTCCATGCGGTGAGTTAGATGAACAAAGGTTCAGTACAAAACATGGACGCGTAGGGGTACGCGTCCCTACCGGTGATGAGATCCACCTTGTGAATTTTTGTCGATGGTAGGGCGACCAATTCCCCTGCGTAAGCAGACGTCTACTCTATCATGGAATGAGAAACCTGAATGGGTGGGGGTAGGTCTTAGGGGGCCAATCCCTTGGTCGCCTAGGTGAACGTTGAATCTTTGGATTTAGAGCAAAACGGGTTAGGGACAACCCGCCCTATCGGCTAATGAATTTTTTGGAATTGGACATGTGAATTGGTAGGGACGGCTACCCTTAGCCGTCCATGCGGTGAGTTAGATGAACAAAGGTTCAGTACAAAACATGGACGCGTAGAGGTTGGCCCCCTCAAACCTTCCCTCGCCCATCCTCATCACTGTGTCCCGCAGGTTTTGATTCCCGCTTACGCGGGGGGATTCTCGTCCCTACCGGTGACGAGTTCCACGTTGTAAATTTTGTTTCGGGATGGTGCGGGTGGGGCAATGCTGATAATAATTTTCGATGTTTTTACGTTGGGCTTTTTTCTTTTTGGCGTTGATGGGTCAGGCTTGGGCTGGGGCTCCCGTGACCGTGCGGGTGGATACGGAAAAACCGATTCGGACGATTCCTGAAGATTTTTGTGGGCTGAGCTATGAGACAAAGATGGTCCTGCCCAACACCAACACGGGAAAACACTACTTCCGCGGCGATAATCTGCCTCTGATCACAGCTTTCAAAACTCTGGGGATCAAACATCTGCGGGTGGGGGGGAACACGGCGGAGCGTGCAACGGTCAATATTCCCGACGAGAAGGATATCGACGCACTCTTTGCCTTTGCGAAGGAGGCGGGGGTGAAGGTGATTTACAGTGTGCGACTGCAAAAGAACACGCCGGAGGCAGCGGCGAAGGTGGCCAAGTATGTGAACGAAAAGTATGGGGATCGGCTTTCCTGTTTCATTCTCGGAAATGAGCCGAACAAGGACATGAAGTATGGGGAGTTTTTGGCGGAGTGGAAAAAGTTTCGGGAAGTGATCGTTCGGCCCGAGTATGTTCCGTCGGCCAAGTTTTGCGCTCCGACGGCGACCGATCGGAATCCCGACTGGTCGAGAGACATGGCGGGGGAGCCTGGGATGAAGGAGATGTTGGCGATGATCGGTCAGCACTACTATCCGGGTGGGGACGGTCCGAATGTGAAGGACATTGTCAAAGCACGGGATGATATGCTCTCTCCTGCTTGGCATCCGAAGTATCAGGCGTTTTACGGTCTCTTCGTGCCGGCGGTGTTGAAGAACGGGTTGAAATTCCGGATGAACGAGGGGAGTAGTTTTTCGAAGGGCGGGGCGTTGGGGGCGAGTGATACGTACTCCGCCTCGCTGTGGATTTTGGATTATCTCTACTGGTGGGCGCATCACAGTGCGAGCGGGTTGAACTTTCACACGGGGGAGAAGGTGTTGCCGGGGACGGTGGGGCCGGACAAGCCGAACGTGTACACGTCGCTGACCAGTTCAGCCAATGGCTACACGATTTTGCCTCCTGGGTACGGGATCAAGATGTTTGAGTTGGGTGGGCACGGGGATCTGTTGCCTGTGGAGGTGGAGAAAAATAAGGAAAAGGTGAATCTGGTGGCATACGGGGTGATGGCTCCGGAGAAGGTGCTTTATGTGACATTGATCAATCGGGAGTACGGGTCGAAGGGGAGGGTGGCGGAGGTGGAGCTCGAGGTGGGGAAGTCTGTGGAGAAGGCGGAGACGATCACGATGAGTCAGGAGAATGGGGATATCGCGCAGGTAGATGGGGTGACGGTGGGTGGGGCAAAGTTTGGGGAGGATGGGAAATGGGGTGGCAACTGGCAGCCTTGGTCCCAAGCGATCGATGGGAAGAAGAGTAAGCTGAAAATTGAGGTTCTGCCCGCTTCGG
>Ga0214921_10008981_pt1 | contig 12753 bp, 12 predicted proteins | sample LL1505_MetaG_FD_177992 | JGI IMG/M metagenome (GOLD analysis project Ga0214921, IMG submission 177992) | Freshwater microbial communities from Lake Lanier, Atlanta, Georgia, United States - LL-1505 | ecosystem: Environmental > Aquatic > Freshwater > Lake | place: USA: Georgia | collected... | reverse complement strand
GATGGCGCTGTCTGCACCGGACCAGGTTCATGGGCTGGCGGGTATTCACTATCTGCTGGTCGAAGGCGGGGCACAAACTGCAGCTGCCTTTCTGAAGGCCGGGCTGGTCGATCGGCTCTTGCTCTATCGCGCGCCGATCTTGATTGGTGGGGGGCGTGCCTGCCTTGGGGATATCGGTTTAGGTCGGCTGGCGGATGCGCAGGACCAATGGCAGCTGGTGGACAGCCGCCTGCTTGGCAAAGACCAACTCGACGTTTACGAGCGCGTTTGAAAAGGGGCGGCAGTCATGTTTACCGGCATCATCACGGATATTGGCACGATCACAGCAGTGGAACAGCGCGGCGACCTGCGGCTGGTCATCCAATGCGGCTATGACATGTCTGGCGTGGATCTGGGGGCTTCCATTGCCTGTTCGGGCGTCTGCCTGACGGTCGTCGATAAGGGGGCAGATTGGTTTGCCGTGGATGCATCGGCGGAAACCATTTCCAAAACGGCAGGCGGCATGTGGGCGCAAGGCCGTCGGCTCAATCTGGAGCGCGCGTTGAAAATTGGCGATGAATTGGGCGGCCATATTGTGACGGGCCATGTCGATGGCATAGGCACCGTGTCCGCCATCTCCCCTGAAGGGGATTCGCACCGTGTTGTGGTGACGGTTGGCGCGGCGATTGCGCCGTTCATTGCCGCCAAGGGGTCTGTGACTCTCGATGGCGTGTCGCTCACGGTGAATAGCGTTGCGGATAATGCCGATGGCAGCGCCAGCTTTGGCCTCAACATCATTCCCCACACCTGGGATGTGACGGCCTTGGGCGATCTGAAGGTGGGTCAGGCCGTCAATATCGAAATTGATGTGCTCGCCCGCTATCTCGCGCGCATGCAGGAGCGGCTTTCCGCCCGCCATTAATGGCCGAATGTGAATCTTGTCATTGACGATCACATTATGATGTGATTTATGGCACCATGTCTACGCAACTCATCGAAAAACTCCGCAAGCTTGTGACCGACGGCGGCCTGTCGCGCTCAGGTCTGGCGCGTGCCGCCGGGCTTCATGCCAACACCCTTCGCGATCTGGACCAACCCGATTGGAACCCGACCGCAGAGACGCTGCGCAAGCTTGAATCCTATCTTTTTGAGAATGACGAAAGCCCGGCGCTCGTCCCGATTGAAGAGATTATTGAAGAAGCACGCAATGGGCGCATGTTCATCCTTGTGGATGATGAAGATCGGGAAAATGAGGGCGATCTTGTCATCCCGGCCCAAATGGCAACACCAGACGCCATCAACTTCATGGCGACGCATGGGCGGGGCCTTATCTGCCTGACGCTGACCAAGAAGCGCGTCGATGAACTTGGTCTGGAATTGATGAGCCGGGCAAATGGCACACGCCATGAGACAGCCTTCACGACCTCAATTGAAGCGCTTGAAGGCGTGACGACGGGGATTTCGGCGGGGGATCGGGCGCGAACAGTTTCGGTCGCGATTGATGCGTCCAAAGGCCGCGCAGATATTGTGACGCCGGGCCATGTCTTCCCGCTTATTGCGCGCGATGGCGGTGTTCTCGTCCGCGCCGGACACACCGAAGCTGCCGTTGATATTTCGCGGCTCGCTGGCCTCAATCCATCGGGCGTGATTTGTGAGATTATGAAGGATGACGGCACCATGGCGCGGATGGACGATCTCGTCTCCTTCGCGCGGATGCATAATCTGAAAATGGGTACGATCCGGGATTTGATCGAATATCGCAGGCGTCATGACCATTTGGTGGAATGCGTGTCCGAGGCGCCCTTCGTGTCCGATTATGGGGGCGATTGGACAGCCAAAACCTACCGCAACAAGGTCGATGGGTCGGTGCATATTGTCCTGCAAAAGGGCAAGGTTGTTGAAGGCGCGCCCACATTGGTGCGCATGCACGGCATTTCCATTTTCTCCGACGTGCTGGGCGCGCCCGGCCCGCGCAAGCGTGTCTTGCAACGTGCGATGATGGAAATTGGCACCGCCGGGTCCGGCGTTATTGTGCTCCTTATGCCCAGTGAACCGGCACAGCTCACGCGAGAAATCAGCGCGGCGGCTGGCAAGCCCCCGGAAATGGATTTGCGCAGCTATGGCATTGGCGCACAGATCCTGGCCGATCTTGGCATTCACGACATGATCCTTTTGACCAATGCGCACCGCAATGTCGTTGGCATTGAAGGCTATGGTATCAACATTGTGGGCGAGCGCCCCATTCCGGAGGCATAAGCATGGCCCGTTTTCTCATCGTTGAAGCCCGGTTCTATGATCATCTGAATGACATGCTGATCGCGGGTGCGCAGGCAGCATTGGAAGATGCGGGGCATCATGCCGATGTCATCACCGTGCCCGGTGCGCTTGAAATTCCCGGAGCCATTGCACTGGCTGCAGAATGCGGACGCTATGACGGCTTTGTCGCAATTGGCGTCGTCATTCGCGGCGAAACCTATCATTTTGAAATTGTGGCGGGCGAAAGCGCGCGTGGCATCATGGCGCTGACCATGGATGGCATTGCCATCGGCAATGGCATTTTAACGGTTGAAAATGAGGCTCAGGCGCTTGTCCGGGCCGATCCGAAGCAGAAGGATAAGGGCGGGGAAGCTGCCAAGGCAGCCATCGCCCTGCTGGATCTCAAGGGCCAATTTGGCTGAGCCGAGCGGTCGCCGACAAACGCCCTCCCCGCTGCGACTAAGCCGACCAAAGGTCAGCTAAGTCTCGCTCCCCTCCCGCAGGCGGGAGGGGTTGGGGGAGGGCGCGTTGGTCAGCTTGCGGCTGGATAATCCGTATAGCCTTCCGGCCCCGGCGTATACCAAGTGGCCATCGTGCTTTCTGCCCATGGCTTACCATCCCGAATACGCTCGACCAGATCTGGGTTGGAGATGAACGGGCGGCCATAGCTGACCGCATCGGCCAGACCGGATGCGACCAAATCTGCTCCCCCTTCTGCTGTCAGATCAGAATTGAGCACCAAGGGATTGGTAAACACGCGGCGAATTGCTGGCGACTGCTTGGGCACATCGGTACGACCAAATGTGCCATCCGGGCCGGGTTCGCGCAGTTCAAGAAAGGCAATGCCGATCTTCTGAAGCGCCGCCGCGGCAGCGGTGAACAACGCTTCCGGGTTGCTATCGTCTGCACCTTGCGAATCCCCATTGGGGGAGAGGCGCACGGAGACGCGATCTGCACCCCAGACGCCTGCAACGGCCTCGGTGACTTCGCGCATCAGGCGGATGCGGTTGTCAATGCTCCCGCCATAATCATCGTCGCGAAAATTGGAGTTATCGCGCAGGAACTGATCCAGCAGATAGCCATTGGCGCTATGAATCTGCACGCCATCAAAGCCAGCGGCCTTCGCATTTTCAGCTGCCTTCACATAGTCGGCGACAACGCGCGGCATCTCATCAAGGCGCAATGCGCGCGCTTGTTCCAGCGGCTGACGGCCGGTTGCAGTGTGGGCATGGCCCGGCCCGGTTGTCGCGGATGCCGATACACCCGGCTGGCCATTGTTGAAGCTGGAATGGACAAGGCGGCCCATATGCCAGAGCTGCATGATGATGCGCCCACCGGCTTTGTGTACCGCTTCTGTGATTGGCTTCCAGCCTTCGGTCTGCGCCTCTGTCCAGATGCCGGGGGCGGCGGGCCAACCAAGGCCTTCTTTCGAAATGCCCGTGGCTTCCGAAATGATCAGGCCCGCGTTTGCCCGCTGTTCATAATAAAGGCGCATCACATCATTGGGGATGTGGCCGGGGCTGGCGCGCCCGCGCGTCAGTGGAGCCATGAGGATCCGGTTCGGGCAATGAACTGCTCCCAGATCAATAGGATCAAAAAGGTTCGGCATTGGTGTCCCCTGTTGCTTTGTGAGTCGCGCTCCCGGATATGGAGGCAATGAGCAAGGCGCAACAGCAACCTGCATATGAGGTGACGGAAAAGTCCGGTCGGCTTGCTGTTTTAGGCGCGTTGTTCCTTGGGAATTTTGCGCTGGCTTTTGGACCTTGGCTGGTCCGGCTGGCGGATGTCGGGCCAAGTGCCTCTGCCATGTGGCGCTTGGCACTTGCCGCGCCCTTTTTGTTTTTGATCACGGCTGTCCGGCGACAGCCTCTGCGGCTGCCCGCCCGTGCGTTGCTTGTGCCAATCGCTCTATCCGGGGTCTTTTTCGCAGCGGATCTGGCCGCTTGGCATATTGGCATTTTGAAAACAAAAATGGCCAACGCCACGCTCTTTGCCAATGCGGCGAGCCTCTTCTTTCCCATTTGGGGGTTTCTGGTTGCCCGCAGCCTGCCCAATAAGCGGGAGGCCTGGGCCTTTGGCATGGCGGCCATGGGTGCGCTCTTGCTGGTCGGTCGGTCGGCTGAACTCAGCCGGGATAATCTGATTGGCGATATGCTCTGCTTGGCCGCGGGCATCCTCTACACGGGATATTTGATTGCCATTGCCAATGCGCGCCAGTCGCTTCCCAGCTGGTCGCTGCTGTCTTGGTCAACGGTGGCGACTGTCCCGCCGTTGCTCCTGATCGCCATGGTTTTGGGTGAACAGATTATGCCGCATAATTGGACGCCAGTCATCGCGCTCGCGGTGGTTAGCCAGCTCATTGGGCAGGGCATGATGGTGTTTGCGCTGGGGCGGGTCAGCCCGCTGGTCTTTGGTTTGGCGCTGCTCACTCAGCCTGTTGTCTCCGCCACGATGGGCTGGATCAGCTATGGTGAGACGCTGGCGGCACCCGATCTGCTCGGTGCTGCGATGATCGGCCTGGCGCTCATTCTTGTGCGCCAGACCGATCGATCAAAGGATCAATAGCCGCTTTCGGCGGAGATCATGCAATAGAGCATCGCAATGGACAGCAGCGTGTTGGTGCGGCTGAAGATCATTGCCGTGGTTGCAGCCTTAGCCTTGGTCGCATCATCAGCAGCGACGATTCCAAGCGCCTTTTTCTGGTTCGGCCAGATGATGAACCAGACGTTGAAGCCCATGATCAGGGCCAGCCACATGCCAATGCCGATCGTTCGGAACGGAGGCTGCAGCGTGAAGGCTTCATGCGCATAGCCCGCCTGCATGGTGACGACGAGGCCGGTTACGATGGTCGCAAGGGCGCCATAACGGAACCAGAAGAGCGCTGCCGGGGCGATATGCTTCGACACGGCGGGTTTTTGCTCGGCCGGAATATTCGGCATGGTCGGCATTTGCGTGAAGTTGAAATAATAAAGATGGCCAATCCACATGATCCCAGAGATCACATGGGCCCAGCGCCAGAGATAATTTGTATCAAAGCTGCCCTGCACACCGATCAGAACGGCCAGCATCAGGACAAGACCTGCGGCCAGCACCGCATTCAGGTTTCCAAAAAATTTCGCCATTGAGACGATCCCCCATAGTGTTGAAGCATTGATTGACGAACCAATCCTATCACCCCATCTAGGGCGTGTCACCTTCTTGCTGGGAAAACGCTGCCGTGCCGGACAATTACCAAGACATGACGCTAGATGAGCTTCGGCCTATTCTGGCGTCTGAATTGCCTCAGGATGCAGCCTTTGACGGCTGGAGCAAAGCCGCCCTGTGCGCAACTGCGGATCGTCTGGGCATTGATCAGGATGTCGCGCAATTGGCGTTTCGCGGCGGCGCTATTGAGATGATCGATGCGTGGTTCGCCCATGTGGACGCCGCCATGGCTCTGGCCTGCCTCCCTGATCAACTGGCGGCCCTTAAAATCCGGGATCGGATCACCAGACTGGTTGAAACCCGTCTGGCCATATTGGCTCCGCATCGGGAAGCCTTGCGCCGGGCGCACGCCATTTTGGCCAATCCCCTGCAGGCGAAAACCGCAGCCCAATTGGGCTGGCGGGCAGCCGACCATATGTGGCGCGCGGCCGGTGATCAGTCGACCGACTATAATCATTACACGAAACGGGCGATCCTTGGATCGGTCTATGCCGCCACACTCCTCATCTTCGTCAATGATGAGAGCGAAGATTGGGCGGACACCCGCGCCTTTCTCGCCCGCCGCATTGATGGCGTGATGCGCTTTGAAACGGCTAAGGCTAAATGGACACAAGGTGGCGTTCCCATGTTCAGCATGGCCCGGTTTTTGGGGCGGTTGCGCTATCCCGCCCGCTGATTTTTCTAGCTATTTCCAGTCGTAAATGATAATCACTCGCAACTAATGCAGATTTTCAGGATGTCGAGTGCAGCTGGACACATTGCCTTTGAATAAGATCGCGCGGATCGTGGATGTGGACTGGTCTCAGCTTGGAGAGGCTGAGGGGCACCGGCTGCGCTGCCTTGGCTTTGAAGCTGGGGTCGAGGTTGAACCGCTGCACCGGGGCTGGCTTTTGGCGCGAGATCCACTGGCCGTCCGCGTTGGCCGGATGACGGTTGCCATTCGCTTGGCCCATGCCTCTGCCGTGACGGTCGCGCCGCTATGAGTGCGCTGCCGCTCGTCGCCCTTGTCGGCAATCCCAATGCCGGGAAAAGCGCGCTCTTCAATGCCTTGACGGGTGCGCGCCAAAAGACGGGCAATTATCCCGGCGTCACCGTGGAGCGTCATTCTGGGCGCATATCGCTGGATGATGGTCGCCCCGCGGAACTGGTCGATTTGCCGGGGACCTATAGCCTCACACCCACCAGCCCCGATGAGGCGGTGACGCGCGATGTGGTGATGGGCCGCCAATCCGGGGAGCGTCGCCCCGCCGCGATCATCATTGTCGTGGATGCGTGCAATCTGGATAACCATCTGCGCTTCGCGCTTGAACTGATCGGCCTTGGGCTGCCCTGTTTGGTCGCGCTCAACATGGTTGATTTGGCAGAGCGTGATGGCCTGACCCTGTCTGCTGAAAAACTGTCCGCAGAGCTTGGCGTACCCGTCATCCCAACCATTGCTGTGCGCAAGCGCGGGCTGGATGATTTGCGGACAGCGCTGACGGACGCCCTCACAACCGCCCCGTCTGATGCGAACCGGGCGTTGAACGCACCCGTTGCACCGGGTGATCTTCGGCGAGAAGCCTTGCGGATGGCGCATGCCGCAATCGTTGCTGAGCGGCCGACGCGGCGGACAACGCGGATGATCGATTCGGTCGTCTTGCATCCCATCGCCGGGCCAATCATTCTGTTCGCAACGCTCTTTGCCATGTTCCAGCTGGTCTATTCCGCTGCCGAAGCGCCCGTCGCGCTTATTGAGGCTGGGCTTAGCCAGATACAGGATTGGGTGATGCGGGTTATGCCCGATAACTTGCTGCGCTCTGCCATTATCGATGGTGTCATTGCGGGCGTGGGGGCCGTGATTGTCTTTTTGCCGCAAATCCTTGTGCTCTTCGCGTTCATCCTGGTGCTTGAAATGTCGGGCTATATGGTGCGCGCCGCCTTCATCATGGATCGGCTGATGGCGGGCGTCGGCTTATCGGGCCGCGCCTTTATTCCGCTCCTCTCCTCCTTTGCCTGCGCTGTGCCAGGCATTATGGCGACGCGCACAATTGAAGATCCGCGGGATAGGCTGACGACAATTCTCATTGCCCCGCTGATGACCTGTTCGGCACGTCTGCCCGTTTATGCCGTTATCATCGGCGCATTCATTCCCGACCAAAGAGTTGTTCCCGGCATTGGCCTGCAGGGTCTGGTGTTATTCGGCCTCTACCTGTCCGGCATCGCAGGCGCGATGCTGGCGGCATTGCTCATTCGGCGGACGATGGTGCCGGGCCGCAGCCTTGGCTTCATGATGGAAATGCCACGCTATCAATTGCCAAGCCTCAAGGATGTGGCGCTGGGCCTGTGGCAACGCGCGGCGTCTTTCTTAAAGCGGGCGGGCACGATTATTGCGCTCACCACGCTTGTCCTTTGGGCGTTGCTCAGCTTTCCGCAAGTCCCCAATGGCTCGGCCAAAAGCCAGATTGATCACTCCATTGCGGGGCGGATCGCCAGCGGGCTAGAAGTCGTGGTGGCGCCCATTGGGTTTAATCGGGATATGGCGCTCGCCTTAATCCCCGCAATGGCCGCGCGCGAAGTTGCGGTCGCGGCCCTTGCTACCACCTATGCCGTTGATGCCAAGGATGAGGCAGAGGCTGAACAAGGATTGCGGGAACGTTTGCGCGCGGGCTGGACTTTGCCCATGGCGCTGGCTTTTTTGGCATGGTTTGTCTTTGCGCCCCAATGTATTTCGACCATTGCCGTTGTTCGGCGCGAGACAAATGGATGGAAATGGCCGGCCATCATGGTCGGCTATCTGTTCGCGCTGGCATATGTGGCGGCAGGCGCTACATACTGGCTAGCAACAAGTTTAGGACTTTGAGGGGAAGCACATGGCGGGCAGCGTCAATAAGGTTATTCTGGTCGGCAATTTGGGGAAAGACCCCGAAGCGCGGTCGATGAACAGCGGTGGCGAGGTTGTAAGCTTTACGCTTGCGACGTCGGAAACATGGAATGACCGCGACGGCAATCGGCAGGAAAAGACCGAATGGCACAATGTCGTCATCTTCAATGAAAATTTGGGCCGGGTGGCCAAAAATTATCTGCGTAAAGGGCAGAAGGCCTATATTGAAGGCCAGCTCCAGACCCGCAAATGGACTGACCAGAACGGTAATGACCGCTACACGACTGAAATCGTGTTGCAGCGTTTCCGGGGAGAGCTTGTGCTCTTGTCTGGCCGTGAAGGCGGATCGGGCGGTAATATGGGCGGCGGCAATGGCGGCCAATTTGCAGGCGGCGAGTCAAGCGGTGCCTTGGCGGGTGGCGCATCGAGCGGCGGCAGCAATTTTGGCGGCGGCGTGTCTCAGCCCAGCCCGTTCGACAGCGATCTGGACGACGACGTTCCCTTTTGATCCAACCCAGATGGGCTGACATAATGGACCAAGCTTAGGCCTGTGTTTTGAACGGCGTGAAATCCGTGCCCTCGTCAAACAGGTCCACGCCTTCATGCTGCTTGAGCTTGTTGACGACCAAATAGGTGACGGGCGTCAGCACGACTTCCCAGCTGACCTTGAGCAGCCAGTTGGTGACGAGCACCGTCATCACCTGGCTGGTTTCCCACACGCCCCAAAAAGCGAGCGGATAAAAAATCAGGCTATCGACACCTTGCCCGAAAATGGTGGAGCCAATGGTGCGGCTCCATAAATGCTTGCCCCGTGTCCAGATTTTCATGCGGGCAAGGACATAGCTGTTGACGAATTCGCCTGCCCAAAAAGCAACGATCGACGCAAAGACGATGCGTGGCACTTGCCCAAAGACGCTTTCATAAGCGGCCTGCCCGGTCCAGCCGGGGGCTGGCGGCAAGGACACGACGACCCAGCTCATAAAGGCCATGAACAGCAAGGCGGAAAAACCCACCCAGATGCAGCGCCGGGCGCGGGCATAGCCATAAACTTCGGTCAGGACATCGCCGATCACATAGCCCAGCGGGAAGAATAAAATCCCCGCCCCAAATTCCCAGCCTCCCAACGACGAGACTTTCGCCGCGCCGATGACGTTGGACAGCAGCAAGATGGCGACAAAGGCCGCCATCACAACATCAAAACTGCGGAACTGGTGGCGCGAGTCCGCCTTGACGGCGATCAGGGGGGAATTGCTCATGGCGCAACTTTACCCCGCCGATCGCATTTGGCAAATCGGGCCAGAAGATGGGGTCAGCGACCCTGCGGGCGACAGGCGAGGATGCCAATCCATCGGCCTTGCTCCAGCTGGCAATCGCGACCCGCCCATCGTTCTAATTCCGGCGGGCGCGTGCGGGCCGCAGAGTCGCGGGCGCGGTTATAAATCCAGATGACACCAGCCTCCGGCTTTGCTTGCAGAATAGCATTTCCATCGTCACCGGGGCGCAGCGCAATGGCGCGCACGTCCACAGGCGATCCGTCCCGGTTGAGAAAGACCCCGCCCAGCTTGGCCAGAGAGCCGGGATCAAGAATGCGCGCTGCCGGGTGATCCCATGAAAAGAGCAGCGCCGTGGGCTGGGAGGGCGCGATAAAGGCGCTGGCCCGTGCAAATCCATAGCCCGTCTTTGCCTCAAGCCGCGCGCGCAGCGCCTGTGGCGTCACACATAGGGCAAAAAGGATGACCAGAGCCGCAAGACCCGGCCCAGATCGGGTCCAGCGCGCCACAGCCAGCACAAGCCCCAGCAACAGCGCGGGAACCAAGGGCACCAGATAGCGATCCGTCAGCATCGGGCGCGCCGTGCCAAGGCCCAATTCCATCACCAAAGCCACAATGCCTAACCCCGTCGCCAACCATAGGACCCGACAGGCTTGCATGTCGGTGGATGTCGCCGCGCGCGCGCGCGACAGGGCAATGGTCGCACCCAAAATGACAAGGGCAATTGCCGCCGCTGTGCCCGACAGGCCGAGCGCAAATTGAATAAAGTCTCCGGCCAAAGTCGGCGTCATGGGTTCATACCAAGCGACATCGGGCCGGGCATAATCGGCAAGCCGGGGCGCATGAATGGCAAGCCAGCCAAAGGCAGGGATAAAGGCAAGGGCCGCCGGCCAGCAGCGCAGCGCCTGCCCGCGATGCACAGCCAGAAACGCAAGGCCCTGCACCCCCGCCAGCAACAGTGCGTGATAATGGGTGAGGCCCGAAAGACTCCCAAGCCCTGCCCAAAGCGCTGCCCGCCTTACATCGGGACTGTGCATCAGGCGGATGAAAGCCAGCGCTTGGGCTGTGGACAGGAGCAGCAACAGGCCATAGCCGCGCGCATCGGCCGCAAGGTCAAAGCCCGGCCCCCAGAGCAGGATTAAGGCCGCCCAACACAATGTTGCCGCCCGGCTCAATCCCGGCACGCGCCAGATGAGCGGTAACAGCGCCGCCGCTGTCACGAACAAGAGGCTGGGCAGACGCAGTGCAAAAGCGGATAGGCCGAATATCTTCGTCCAAAGCGCCATCAGCGCATAATAAAGCGGCGGATTGCAATCCAGCCAGACTTCGCGCCAAAAAGCGCCCCAACTCGATTGGCTGGCGATCATCGCCGTCCAGCTTTCGTCGATCCATAAGGGCAGACCATGGCTGGCCCATAATCGCAGCGCCATCGTCGCGACGATCAACGCCGCCACCGCAATGCTAAAAAGGGGCGCGCCACTTTGCCGTGATGTTACCCAGATCATGCCCCGTCTCTGGCGGGAAAATCCTGCTCTGTCACCTTGTCGTCAGCAAAAGGTTCCGCTGCCGCACATTTCGCGCTATCTGCAGCACATCGCGCGCCCGTAGCTCAGTTGGATAGAGCACGAGCCTTCTAAGCTTGGGGCCGCAGGTTCGAATCCTGCCGGGCGCGCCATTTGGAATGAAGATGCGGACACCAGGCCCATGAAGGAAGAGGGTGCTGCAATGCGACAGCACCCTCTTTTCAATTTTAGAACTTTAGGCTGGCCGAAATAGATATGGATCGGCCAACATCATAGCTGTTCACATCGAGAATATTGGCCCCAGATTTCTGGAACTCCCGGTGCCGACGGCCAGTGAGGTTTCGCGCTTCGAACTTGAGCTCAAGCTCCCGTCCGAAGACTTCAAAACCCTCGCGGGCCACAAAATCAACGCGGATGCCCGGGCGCTCATTCACATCGGGCTGAGGCGGGGAGCCGAAAACACCCCGGCTGATCACGCGATCGCTCGCATAGGTCACCAACAGCGTCTGTTGCGAGAGCTTGTCCCCGTTTTCAAAGCCGACTTGCAAGTTGACGATATGGTCAGACTGACCGGTCAGCTTTGCACCGTCCTTGAAATAGTCCGACGCATTGGTCGAAAAGGCACCAAAGACCTTTGTCTTATCAGCCGCGCCGACTTGCAACTTAGATTTTGTGAAGGTGTAGTTGCCGACGAGAACCAGCTTGCGCGGCGCAAAAAAGCCCGATTCCGCGATCTGGAAGTCCTTTTGAACATCAAATTCGGCACCAAATAACAGAGCTTTTGGCGCATTGGCGTAAGAGGTTGTGAACGTTGAGTTGATAAAGGCCTCAATAGGATTGTCGATCCGCTTGAAGAAGCCTGCCGCCGAGACGCGCTGTTGGGGTGCAAAATACCATTCAAGACGCGCTTCAGCATTATAGAGCTGGCTATCAATGAGCAGCGGATTGCCGCGATATTCGCGGTTGCTCTCCGGGTCGTAATAAGGCTGGTTGATCAATTCACGAAACTGCGGACGGGCGATCGTCTTTGAGCCGCTCAGGCGCGCCTGAAGGCCTGTTTCAATCTCCCAAGTCAGCGTTGCTGCAGGCAACCAATAATTCTGCTTAAGTGCGGTGCCAGCCGTTGCCGCGCCGGGAACCGCAAAAACCTGCACCGGGTCAACTTGTTGGTTCGCCCATTCATAACGGACGCCTGCATCAATGCTCAAAGCATCAGAAATCCGCCAATTCGCCTTACCATAGCCGGCATAATTGCGAAGCTGCGCAAGAAAAGCTGGGTTGCCTTCGTCGCTTTCGATCAAGCCGATCTTAAAGCTTTTGATCACCGACGCCGACAGCAAATAGTCTGGCCGCAAAATCGTCACGCCGCTCGGCAGACAGGATGAGGGGTCACGCGGCGCGCCTTCGCAGATTGACGGTGCGAGGATCTGGAACTGGCGACGAGAACTGGTGCGTTGAGTGTCAGAAATGGTGCCACCGATTGTTACCGACACATTCGGATCGAGTTTGTAGGTCAGATCGCCACTCGCTGCCCAAAGATCTTCGTTGAGGTCGGAAAAGGTCGCGCTCGCATCACCGCCATTACCGTTGTTCAAACGGTTCACATAATAGTCACCGAGAGGGTCGGCAGATGCATTTGAACGCACATATTCAAAGAACA
>Ga0214921_10008980_pt1 | contig 12755 bp, 10 predicted proteins | sample LL1505_MetaG_FD_177992 | JGI IMG/M metagenome (GOLD analysis project Ga0214921, IMG submission 177992) | Freshwater microbial communities from Lake Lanier, Atlanta, Georgia, United States - LL-1505 | ecosystem: Environmental > Aquatic > Freshwater > Lake | place: USA: Georgia | collected... | reverse complement strand
AAGCTTTGATGAACAGGGTGCCTCCTATAGTTTTGCCATCAATGACTCATCCCTTCCTCCTGCCCCATGGTCAAATGTCATTGCGAATCCGAACTTCGGCACCTTGGTGACTGAAGTTGGCGGTGGCTATACCTGGTCAGAGAACAGTCGAGAAAACAGACTCACACCATGGAGTAACGATCCAGTAATCGATCCACTTGGTGAAGTTGTCTATCTTCGAGATGTGAAAAGTGGTGCGTTCTGGTGTCCAACTCCACGCCCAATTCATCTTGAATCAGATGTTTCAGTGCACCATCGTTTTGGTGAAACTGAATTCCTCACAACAATTGAAGGAGTAACTTCAACGCTCTCTATTTCGATTAGCCCTGATGATAGTATTAAGTTCTGGAATCTTGATCTTGAGAACATTACACCTTCACCACGAACCCTAGAGGTCTATCTCTATGCAAACTGGGTCATGGGCGTGCAACGACAAGAATCATACACGCACCTCATTAGTGCTTTTGATAAGGAACAAGAGATCCTCTTTGCTCAGAATCACTACAACATCGACTTCAGCCGAAAAGTACTGTTTCTTGGTGCTTCTGAACCTATTGATACCTTTACCACCCAACGTGCCGAGTTTGTTGGGCGCAACCGCGACCTCTCATCGCCAATAGCGCTTGCAGCAGTCAGTAACACGCAAAAAGGTGGTGCGAAATCAATTGTGAAGCTCTCAGGGAAGACTGGCGCAGGCTTTGACTCATGCGGCGTTATTAAAGTCATGATTCAAATTGAACCCCATCAGAAAAAACAGATAACACTCTTTATGGGTGATGCTGATTCCTTTGAACTGATGAAGTTTAAAGTTGAAAAAGCTAAAGAGATTTCACTTGCACGCAGTGAAGCAGCTCGAACAAAGGCGCTCTTTAAAGAGATTACAAGCTCTATTCAGATACAAACACCTTTGCGTAGCTTTGATATCATGGTCAATGGTTGGTTGCTCTATCAGACCGTTGCATGTCGCCTTTGGGGACGCACTGGTTTCTATCAAAGCGGTGGTGCATATGGATTCCGTGATCAGTTACAGGATTCCATGGCCCTCCTCTATTCACGTCCAGACCTTGTGCGACAGCAGATCTTGCTTCACGCCAGCAGACAATTCCCAGAGGGCGACGTACAACACTGGTGGCACCCACCAACAGGTAAAGGTGTGCGAACACGGATTGCGGATGATTACCTATGGATGCCACTGATTGTGCAGCGATACCTTGAAGTCACTGGTGATAGCGCACTGCTTGATGAACGCACCACCTTCATCGAAGGACCACTCCTTCCTGAGCACGACATGGAAGCCTATATCGTGCCTCATACAAACCAGCACGCAGCAACGCTCTATGAAAAGTGCATCCTCATGATTGATCGTGCACTCAACCTTATCGGTGAGCGTGGACTACCGCTCATGTGGGGTGGAGACTGGAATGATGGCATGAATGAAATTGGACATCATGGTAAGGGTGAATCGGTCTGGATGGGCTGGTTCCTTGCGACAGTGATCGATCGATTCATCCCAACCATCGATGCTCGTGGCGATGCAAAACGTGTTGCTCGCTATAAAGAAGCTGTGACTAAGCTGCAGCATGCATTAGAAGAACATGCATGGGATGGAAACTGGTACCGCCGCGCTTATTTTGATGATGGATCTGCTGTTGGGAGTAAAGAAAGTCAAGAGTGTCAGATTGACTCGTTGCCTCAAAGCTGGAGCGTGATTTCGGGACTTGGTAATCCTGAAAGATCTAAGATCGCGATGCAAAATGTTTATGAGCAGCTTGTGTCAAAAGAGAATCAGATTATCAAACTCTTTACACCACCCTTTAACACAGGACCGCAAGAGCCTGGCTATATTAAAGGCTATCTTCCAGGAATTCGTGAAAATGGTGGTCAATACACCCATGCTTCTGCGTGGGTCATTATTGCGACAGCTCTTATGGGTCATGGAACACAAGCGGTGGATCTGTTTGAACTGATTAACCCACTTAATCATACCAAAGATCAAAAAGGTACTGCACGCTATCGCTGTGAACCGTACGTCTTGTGCGGTGATGTCTACTCGATGGCACCGTATGAAGGGCGCGGGGGTTGGAGCTGGTATACAGGTTCAGCCGGATGGATGTATCAAGCTGCGATTGAATATATCTTTGGACTAAAAGTTACCAAAGATTACTTCACCGTAACGCCTTGCATACCAAGCGATTGGAAAGATGCATCACTCACCTACCGACGTGGAAACACAACCTATGTCATTACACTTGATAACCCGAACGGACGTGAACATGGTGTTGCTTCCATCACGCTCGATGGTCAGCCAGTGCTTGACGGCAAAGTTGTCTTTACACAGGATGGTCAAACCCACCAGGTACGAGTACTGCTTGGGTAGCATTGCGTCATAGTCTCAGAGAGCATGAAATTTGGTAGGGCCAATGTGTCGTCTTGCGAGAGGCGTAACATCTTCATATCCCTACTTTTTCTTTACTCATGGTGCACGCGGTCTCTGAGACTTTGAAGAAAATAAAAAATTTCCTCTGAAATCCTCAAGAATTTTCTTGCACTCCCGATATAGGGTTTCACATGGACGTGGCTCTGGAGTTTTCGTAACTCCTTAAGAAAATTACAGAGAGGACGTTTATGACTAGTAAAAAACAATTCTACCACCCTTTGCTCCTGCTGACTGGATTGGCATACCTCGCGATTGCTGTGCCATATGGTCACTGTCAGTCAATACTTCCTGCTGGCAATGCGATTGAATCTGAAAACGGAACAGGTGTATCCAGAACCATCACAACAAAAAAATCTTTCAATCAAGCTAGTGCTTTTTTTAAGAGTCTTGGTACAAACGGACGAAGCTGTGCAACTTGTCATACGCTCACAGAGGGGCTCAACTTAAGCCCTGAGCATGCTGAGCAGGTCTTCAATGAAACACAGGGCCTAGATCCACTCTTTGCTACAGTCGATGGCACCAATGCTCCAAATGTCGATATGTCGACACTCGAAGCCCGCGCGGCACATACCACAATGCTTCGTACCAAAGGACTCATACGAGTGCAATTTCACATGCCGCTTAATGCACAGTTCTCTATCGAGCAGGCAGAAGATCCATATAACTTTGCATCAACAACTGACATATCATGTTTTAGGCGCCCTCTCCCCTCTACCAATCTTCGCTTCTTATCCTCTGTCATGTGGGATGGTCGTGAGAGTGCATCAGAACCATCAATTCGCAAAGCACTAAAGTCACAAATCAAAGATGCCGTCGCGGGTCATATGGAGGGAATCGCTCCGCCATCTGAATCTGATATCAACGACATTATAAATTTTGAAACATCACTCTATACGACACAAATTTTTGATAACAATGCAGGTACACTTGAGGGAAGAATGCTTCGGGCCTCACCAGAACATCTTTCAAAGATACCATTTTACATCGGTATTAATCAGATCTTAAACATCTTACCGCGCAAGACACCTGGCGATAAAAACGTCTTTACTATGTTCGAACGATGGCAAAGACGTATTGAGCAACCTACTGCACTGCAACAAGCGCAACTATCTGTGGCGCGTGGTGAGAAACTATTTAATTCGCGTCGATTTATTATCAGTGATGTACCTGGCCTGAATGATGCTTTCGAGCAGTTACCACCGCGACAACGGGGAAGATTTGTAAGCTTTAAAAAAACGACTCAACTCGCTGGTACCTGCTCATCGTGTCACAATACTCCGATGGTCGGGAGTAATTCACTCCCACTACTTATGAATACAGGCACAGCAGATGGTGCGCGACGAACTCCAGATCTTCCTCTCTATACCTTGAAAAATAATACCTCTGGACTCTCCATCACAACAACTGATCCAGGAGCAGCCATGACAAGTGGCAAGTGGCATGATATTGGTAAATTTAAAGTACCAAGCCTCCGTGGACTCGAGACACATTCGCCGTATATGCATAATGGATTTTCAGGTGACCTTCTCGACATTATTGAATTTTATAATAGGCGATTTCAGATTGGCCTCTCGGGCCGTGAGCAAGAAGACCTCAAGGCATTTCTTCAAACCTTATAAGTCAGTGAGCGATCGCACTAAAACATAGGCCATAAGCTATTGATATCTTTTGATTTTTTAAAGCTTAAAGGGCGTGCATTGAGCCTTTCTATCTATACTAATATGACTATCTTAAGAATCTAATTTGGCTAATATGCTTATCTAGAAAACGAAGTATATGGCTATAACCTCCATTCAACCTAAACGTGAAGATAACTTAGAGCAGCTCATTACCCCATCCTTGTTGCACTCCTTTAAAACCCAGACTTCAGATGAACATAAAAAGACAGAGGCTCTTCTTGATCCAAATCTACGCCAAAAACTTGATCGTCTTGCGCGACGCTTAGGTAATAATCGCGAAGATGCTGAAGACATTACACAAAGAACTCTTATTCGAGCCTTCCAAAGTTGAGATGTCTTTAACGTCGAACAGAGTATCTTCAGTTGGTGCTCAAAAATTCTTGTTCGCCAACACTTAGATCGTCAGAGAGAAAAGCACCGTCGCATTAAGGCCATATCAGCTGACAGCATGATGTCTGATACGAGTATAGAACCAATCGGAAATTTTCCAGATCCAACAACTCTCGAAGATCAAGAAGCTTCAGTAATTCACTTTCTTGCTTCTCAATCGAAAGAACTCATCGAAGAGCTCTTGTCCAACAAACCTGAGTACCAAGAAATATTCCTCCTTCGCGCTGAAGGCAAAAGCTATGAAGAGATACAAGCAATTTCAGCATATCCAACCAACACAACTAGGCTTCGATCGCGTTCTTTTAATGCGATGCATGCCATACATAAGGCAATGCAAAAACAAGATCTTACGTACGAAGATCTCTTGAATCGCTTTTATATTGGTCGTTAAAACTTACTGTAAAGTCCCCTTACGGTCGCCCAGTAAATTTCCGCTCAAAACCTTTCCAGCAATCTGCATACTGCGGCTGTAGCGCGCTGCTTGTTGCAGCATACTCAGTGACGCGCTGTGGAAATCGTGTTTCAAACATAAATGCGAGGGTATTGGTTAGTTTGTGTGGCTGCAAGGGAATGGTGCTTGCTTTCGTAAATGTAGCTGAATCAGGACCATGCGGCAGCATGCAGTTATGAAGGCTTACGCCTCCTGGAGAAAACCCTTCAGAGCGAGCATCGTACTGTCCATAGATCAGTCCCATAAACTCAGACATGATATTCATGTGATACCACGGTGGACGAAACGAGTGTTCAGCGACAAGCCAGCGTTCAGGAAAGATAACAAAGTCAACATTCGCTGTACCTTCCTCGCCCGATGGAGCAGTGAGCACAGTAAAGATTGAGGGATCTGGGTGATCAAAAAGAATCGCACCAACTGGTGAGAACGTGCGTAAGTCATACTTATACGGGGCATAGTTACCATGCCATGCAACAACATCGAGGGGAGATTGCGAAATCGTTGTTTCATAGAACTGCCCGCACCACTTCACGACAAGACGCATCGGACGCACGATATCTTCAAATGCAGCGACTGGCGTTTTGAAATCACGTGGATTTGCTAAGCAATTAGCACCAATTGGTCCTCGATTTGGCAGCGTAAACTTTGCTCCATAGTTCTCACAGTAGTAACCACGAGCAGTCTGTGAAGTGACAATAACTTTAAACTTAACACCACGTGGAATGATGCAAATTTCAGCTGGCGTCACATCTATTTTGCCAAACTCAGTAAAGAATTGCAGTGCACCTTCTTGCATGACTATAAGCAATTCGCCATCTGCGTTAAAAAAGTATTCATCTTCCATGCTTTGGTTCGCAAAGAATACACCAGCTGACATCCCCGTTTGTGTATGCACATCACCAGCGGTTGTCATCGTTCGCATACCAGAGAGAAACGTTGTTGCTTCTTGTGGTGCTTGCATCGGAGACCAACGAAGCTGCGCAATCGGCATATCAGCAGCCGCATCAGTGCACGGCGCTGTCTTCCAAAGTGGATTGGTTGAGTGCTTGAATGCGCCTGAATGACAGACTGAAGGCTGAATACGATACAGCCATGAACGTTCGTTGGTACCACGCGGCGCTGTGAATGGTGAGCCCGATAGCTGCTCTGCATAGAGTCCGTACGCACACTGTTGTGGTGAATTTTGTCCTTTCGGTAGTGCACCAGGAAGCGCCTCAGTTTCAAAATCATTACCAAAGCCTGGCATGTAGCCTGGAAGAATCGCACTATCCATATTGTTATCCTCGAAGAAACTTATCGGTAGATCTATACCTCTATTATGGCAGCATTAGGCATAGAGTTTCTAGCTCAATATTTTTCAAGAGATTGGCTCTTTTTAAGCTCTAAAAGCTTTATTGACTAACGACAGGATAGGGGGAAATGCTTATCCTAAATTTCAGAGTCTTCACTTTTGCTTTTCTAAGAAAGCATACCATTGCTGATTCATCGGCTCGATCATCTCATGCAGATCCTGATTCGCAGCCGATAGCCCTGCCTCGAAAGCATCAAAAATTACTATTTGGATTTTGTCGTGAGTCTTTTCAATATCTTTTGATATGAGAAACTCTTGCAATATGTCATGAATTTTCTTCACGAAAAAACTCTCCTTAAAGACCTCTTACATGCAAGTAAGAGGTCAAGGTTACATCTTTTTTGAATTTCTTTTATCCGGAAAAGACTTCAGATATCACTTCATAGTCGCAACGAATGTACGCAGCGATGAAAACAGATCTCGATCGCTAATGAGGCGCGGTACTTTATGTTGGCCACCGAATTTTCCGCGAGATTTCATCCATGACACAAAGGTTCCTGCAGGAACGAGGCAAAGCTTAGGCGGGTGTAGCCCAAAACCTTGTGCACGATGCGCATCATAATCTTCATTCAGGCGGCAAAGCTCTTTATCGAGAACATCAAGAAATTGCTGCTGCGCTGCATCAGAAGCAAGCGATCCTTTTGAAAGCTCTACCACGTAGAGGTGTCCTCCTAAATCGCCAGCTTTTTCAGGATAGAGAGCTCCTACGGAATACTCATTGAGTGAGACCGATGACTGCTCGCACGCAACGGCAAGCGCCTTCTCAACTTCTTCCGCAATAAGATGCTCTCCAAAAGCAGAGAGTGCATACGACGTACGCCCCGTCACAAGCAAGCGAGGTGTTTTTACATCGACAAACTTTACGGTATCACCTAAGACATAGCTCCATACGCCAGCGCATGTTGTCAGAACAATGGCATAGTTAATACCAGGCTCAATAGTCCGCACCCAATGACGAGTTGGGCGTTCACTTGCAAGCTCCTCGACAGGAACAAATTCAAAGAAGATATCATGGTCAGTATTTAGGCGAAGCCCTTCACCAAAGCTACGATCAGCGCTCGCAATAAAGCCTTCACTTGCGGGATACACTTCACGAAGGTCAATTGCATCACTGCCCATAAGATCAAGAAACGTTTGGCGATACGGTGTAAAGTTCACACCACCATGCACCAATAGCTCAAGGTTAGGATAGACTTCACAAAGCTTCTGTTTTCCTGTGATTGCAAAGAGCTTCTCAAAAAAGATAAGTAACCAACTTGGAACGCCACTAATCATGCGAATGTCAGTTTGCAGCGAAGCACGAGCAAGTTTTTCAATTTTCTCTTCCCAATTCTTAAGCAACGCCAATTCTTTTGGTGGGAAGTAACGCTTCTCGATGTACCAAGGTAGGGTCTTAACGGCAATGCCACTCAGATCTCCTGCAAAGATGCCCTGCGAAACTTCTTGCAGCTCGGTACTACCACCAAGCATAAAATTCATGCCGCCAAAAAGTGCGCTCGACGGGGTTCGAAGTGCATGAAACGAAAGCATATCAAGCCCTGCTTTTGTGTTCGAACGAATCATCTCATTGGTCACCGGAATATACTTCGTGGTACCAGACGTTGTTCCCGATGAGAGCGCAAAGTACGGCACCGTACCTGGCCATGTCACATCTGTAAGCACAGGGTAGGCTGCTTTCCAATATTCATTCCAAAAAGATTCATAGGTACGAAGCGGAACTGCACTTTGGTAAGTCTCAACATTTCGAATCTTGTTAAAACTATGATCTCTTCCGAACTTTGTACCCTGCGCACGTCGCAGTAAACGATCGAGCACCTTGGCCTGCGTGATTGCAGGATCCATTCGCGAAAAAAAAGAGCCTCGGTAAGAGGCATACAGATTGAGGACAGGGGTTACGTTTAGCAAAGAATTAAGATCCTTCTCGTCGCTTATGCAGCAATACCAGTATAAGAGAGGGCGACAGAAGACTCTGTGTTACCAACATAGAGTATCACCGTATCACCACGCCCCTGACGAATTCTTGTACTCACCTTCATGAGCTCACTACGATCTTCAGCATGGTGCTTGACGATAGCTCGTCGAGGAAAGATAGCTTCTGCTGGCCAATCAATATCCGAGAGCTCAACCCACTCATTGGCATACATTTCTTTGATCTGCGACCACAAAAGCCGTTTCGAGAAAGGGACTATTGATTTCATAATGGGCAAATATATCATAATTTCTCGATTTAATTCATAATTTTTTTTAAAATAATGAAACCTCTTTTTCTGGGCCCTTTATGAGCAAAATCAAGAACATTTCTGGCTTTCCTGAGTGGCTTCCTGAGGAGAAGCTCCTCGAAGACCGCATTATTGCCCAGATTAAGCGGGTCTATGAGAGCTTCGGGTTCTGCCCTATTGAAACTCCCGCCGTTGAGCTAAAGAGCACCCTATCTTCAAAAGGCGTTATAGATAAAGAGATCTACCTGCTCCGCCGCGCCCTCAAAGATCCCCAAGAGACTGACACCGAGGAGCTTGCGCTGCACTTCGATCTGACCGTACCGTTTGCTCGCTACACTGCCCAGCACCTTAATAACCTTGTATTCCCTTTTAAACGGTACCAGCTTCAAAAAGTATGGCGTGGAGAACGCCCTCAGAAAGGTCGTTTCCGTGAGTTCTACCAATTTGATATCGACATCGTCGCACGCGATACGCTTCCGTTGGCAGCGGATGCAGAGATTATTAATGCCATTCACCTTGTCTTTGCGACCATTGACATCGGCGCTTACCGCATCCGAATCAATAACCGTAAAGTACTGCTTGGACTGTATCAATCGCTTTCACTCTCACCCGAACAACAACGAGAAACTATTCGCATTGTCGACAAACTCGATAAGATCGGCGAAGACGGTATTCGTAAAGAGCTCAGTGCGCTCTTACCGAATCACTCTGATGCAATCGATACCATTATCTCTTATACAAAGGTTCGTGTAGCCCCTACTGAAGTTGCTCAAGCGCTCAACCAATTCAATTGCTCCGATCCTCTCTTTATTGAAGGAAGAACAGAGCTTGAAACACTCTTTTCGCTCTTACCTCAAGACAGCGTGCAGTTTGACTTAAGCCTTGCTCGAGGCCTTGATTACTATACTGGGACTATTTTTGAAGTATCCCTCCCCGCTTACCCAGAGTTTGGCACCGTCTCATCTGGGGGCCGATACGATGACCTCGCAGGACAGTTCACGAACCAGAAGCTTCCTGGGGTTGGGGGCTCTGTAGGGCTTTCACGATTAATGGGGCTTATACTCGATAAAGGTCTCATAGCTAAAGGTCGGCCATCCCCAACCGATATCCTCATAACAGTCTTTGATGAGGGGCAACGGGTTGAACTTCAAGCAATTGCGAGTACACTTCGAACCAGGAATTATGCTGTCGAGATCTATCCGGCTGCTCCGAAGCTCGGCAAGCAGATAGAGTATGCAGATAAAAAAGGGATACCCTATGTGTTCTTCAAAACTGTCGACACAGGGGAGGTTCGCGTAAAGACCTTGGCAACGAAAACGGAAGCGAGTTTTGCTACACTCGGTGAATTTTTTGAAGCGTTTCCGTCTAAGTAGGTATCAAGTATTAAACAAATATGGCAACTGCAGATGAAAGCTCTACTGGGAAGTCCTTCAAGGAACTAAGCCGAGCAGCATGGGACGCAACCGTCACTGAGCGTTTTCGTTTGTTCCTTTTTATAGGCCTCTTCATCTTTGCCTATTCAATTGACCTCTTAGTGCCGTGGGCAATCGGCTACACGATTGCAGCACTGGTCAAAGAAGGCTTTACCGATACCGCCTACCAACAAGCACTCTACGGACTTGCTGCCTACGCTGGCCTTCGCTTACTCCATACACTCTTCCACCATGTGGGGCGCTACGTACAAAACACCGTTGCCTATACGGCGCGCATGGCAACACTCACGAAGCTGTTTGATACACTCATGGTGTTCCCTCTCAACTGGCATGTTCGCCACCACTCAGGTGAATCAATCAGTAAGATTCATCGCTCAACGGGTGCTGTTGATCAAACAATCGGTACCTACATATGGCAGATCATCGAGGGCACCGTCAAAGTTGTCTTTGCAAGTGTTGCTATCCTCTACCTTGATTTCTGGGTTGCTGTGAACGTCATGGTCATGGCGTTCTTGACGATTTTTTTCATGATCTTTTTTAACAAGCGACTGGTGAGCCGCATCAGACGCAACAACTGGTTCTACGATAAGATCAATCGTATCTGCGTTGATTACCTTTCTAATATTGTGACCGTTAAAACGCTCAACCTTGAACAAGCAGCTGGTGACTATCTCAAAAAACATCGTGATGATGGTCTGCGCCTCAGCCAAAAAATATCAAAGTACAGCGAGCTCAAATGGGGTACAACAGGTATTGGCTATGCCATCGTAATCACAAGCTCGCTCTATATTTACTTCCAGCATCATCGTGCTATGAGTGCTGGTGCCTTTGATGTGCAAGCACTCTACGTACTCTTAAACTACCTTGACCGTATCTATCAAGCTATCGGTTCGTTTACTGGCTACTACAGTGGTCTTGTTGAAGCATCAACTGCATATGAAGATGCTTCCTCTATTATTGCGCAAGCTGAAGCACTCAAACAATCAAAGACAGACTCTCACTTTCGAGCGGACTGGAACTCAATTCAGATTCATTCACTCAGCTTCAAGTATGGCAAAGAAGACAAAACCGTACTGCGCTCGGTTGGCTTTAACATTCATCGCAATGAAAAGATCGCCCTCGTAGGACCCTCTGGTGGTGGAAAATCAACGTTTCTTAAAATTATGGGCGGACTCCTTATTCCAGAGGAGTATCACGTGTCGAGTGATAAACAAGACTCTGTCCTCATCGGTGATGTTGCTCGCATTAGCCTACTCGTCCCGCAAGAACCAGAAGTATTCTCTGAGTCAGTTCGCTACAACCTGACCATGGGCGATGAGTACTCAGATGAAGTGCTCAAGAAATTTACCGGACTTTGTCGTGTTGACCGAGTTATCGAAAAGCTTCCGCTCGGCATGGAAAATAACCTTGCAGAAAAAGGATTAAACCTCTCTGTTGGTGAAAAGCAGCGACTTGCACTTTGCAGAGGCCTTTTGAAAGTTGAAAGTCGTGACATCCTCTTACTTGATGAGCCAACATCATCACTCGATCCTCAAACTGAGAAAGATATCTTTGTCGATCTGTTAAAAGAGTTTCGTAATCGCACAATTATCAGCGCATGCCACCGTTTAGCACTGGTCCCACTGTTCGATAAAATTATCTATGTGCGCCACGGTGTGATTGAAGAAGTTGGAACATTTGAAGAGCTTATCGCAAAGCGTGGTTCGTTCTATCTTGCATGGGATGACTTTGAAAAGCGACTCGTCAAAGATGCAAGCTTTGATAGTAGTCAGCAGATTATTTAATACCAGCCTTGATTAGCGCACCTGAAAATCGACTTCGCCGTATTGCGCTTCTGGTTCATTATAAAAACAGGCCCACTCACGATCACCGTATGAGAAATGCCACCATTCAAAATCATACGGTGCAAAGCCCGCTGATGTCATAACATGTCGAAGCAATAAGCGATGCTGCTGCTGTTTGTGAGTTAGGTGTGATGACACCGGGGGCACAAGCTCAAGGTTGGTTAGATCTCCAATAGCTGAACCCATATCAATAGCTCGCTTCTTTTCATCAACAATCAACAGATCGAGTGCAGCACCAGCAGGATGTCCCCCTACTTCAGGAATCGCCATGTAGTGATGGGCGTATTCTTTAATCGCAATTTCAGACCAATCAGGGTGCTCAAGCGCAATGCGCTGTGAAAAATCGGCAAAGTAGCGACGCTGAATCTCTGGATGTCGATATGCATAGGCAACATAAAGATGCAGCGACTGCCCATCAGCGTGACTGAGCTCTGATAAGATACGCTGTGCTGCAATGAGCTTGGCTGCAACCCCTTCTCTCGTCCACATACCATGGGCGATATAGTCGAGAAGTTTTGGAGGAGTTTCACCACAAAAGATCTGCTCGCCAGTGAACGAAGCAGTCGATAGATCGACAAGGCTCTCACCACAGTCCTGTATTGGAATGGCGACAAGTTCATGGAAGCTAAAGCAGGTGGACTGAAGAACGGGGATAGAAAATTCAATCATACATCAGTATTACGATACGACATCAGGATCCGGTATAGCCTTGCGCAGTTCTTCGCCAAGACGACAGTACGAGATACCCCCCAGACGCCCAATCGGATCAAGCATGTCATAGCGCATCCGCTGCTTTTCATCCAGCAGCCCATCTGCAATATGGATTGTGATTATTCTACCGAACACAACGGAAGCACTAACCTCACTGCCCTCTCCAATATCAACAATGCGAAAGAGCTCGCACTCAAACTG
>Ga0214921_10008979_pt1 | contig 12755 bp, 7 predicted proteins | sample LL1505_MetaG_FD_177992 | JGI IMG/M metagenome (GOLD analysis project Ga0214921, IMG submission 177992) | Freshwater microbial communities from Lake Lanier, Atlanta, Georgia, United States - LL-1505 | ecosystem: Environmental > Aquatic > Freshwater > Lake | place: USA: Georgia | collected 2015-05-28 | reverse complement strand
CGTCGAGGAAGGTATTGATCGCGATGTAGACATCCTCGGATGTCACACATTCTCCGACATCCTCTGGAGCGCCATAGAGATTCCCGGTTTGCACGGCATGGCGGTAATGATCCAAGCCTTGTTCGATGAGGGCGACATCTGGCCAGAGTCCGATGGCGTGGAGTTCCGCCCATACAGAAATCCAAATCATTCCAGCGGTTCCCTGCTGCGAGGTAGGTGCCCCGTCGCGAGCGTTCACAGCCATGGACAGGGGCCAACCTTTGCGGGCTATATCCGCAATGGCCTCGGCTTGATTGAGAACTTGCCTCTGAAGGCTTTGTGCAAACGGGAGGCTTCCTCCGTGACGGCGCAAGGCGCGTGTCGCACGGAGCACGGCGTCACCAAGCGTTCGCAAGTGCAAATGCGCGGGATCGGGCATCCAGTTGCCATCAAAGCCATCTGGAAACCGTGCGTCAAAAATCGAGGGATTTTTCAAGCGTTGCGGTGCATACCGCGTCCACCAGAAGCCCGACGGAGATACAAGGCCGCATGCCTGGAGGTGGGACCAAGTTTTTTCCACCGACTCCAATGCCTTGGAGTCGCGATGGGCTATCGCCCACTCGATGAGGGCTTCAAAAACCACCCATCCGCTCACCCAACCGATTCCCATTTCATGGCGATCGAGGGATGCCCCACCGGCCTCGGCCAGTTGCTGGCCGACGCGATCAAAGGCGACTGTGTAGCGGAAATAGGCTTGCTGCGGATGGTAGTGCCAATCCATCAAAGCATGGCAAGTCGCTTCCGCACAGGCTTGGGGGTCTGCCGACTCCGTGATTGACGGTGCGGAGTGGTAGTTGTCTTGCAAGATGTCTAGAAGGCTCGAACGGTCGCCAGAGACTTTTCTTGCGCGTATTTTCCAGAGGACATCACACGCCTGCGATGGAATCCACGAGGTGGAGACGGGCATCGTGTAATCATGCCCCACATGTTGGTAAGGCCGTTCGGCAAATGGTAGGGAAGCAAGGAGGTAGGGAATGCCATCGTGATACTCGAAGCCCACACTGGCATGGAGGACTTGCCCATCCACCGTCGTGTGAGGTTCTACTTCCAGAATCCACCAAGCGGCCCCATCGTGCACCGCCACAAGGGGCTGCGCCATGCGGTGAGTATGAAATTCCCAGAACGAACTCTGGAATTTTTCGGGCTTCTGCAAATCCTTCCGGAAGCGCGGATAATACTGCCCCGTCGAATCTTGCTGGTTATCACCCCAAAAGAGACCAGGGATGCACCAGAAAGGCACATCAGTGGTAGTAACGGGAATGCGGCATGTAGCTGAAAACGGGACCCCTCGCGTGGTAGACCATTTGTAATGCATCCAATCATCGGGTGCATTTTCGATCAACTCTGGCATGCAACCCGACCATTGGATGGATGATTTCAAAACGGAAGACATACTCACGGGCGCTCCATAAATTTGATGAATCGTAAATACAAAAATAGTATAATTATTTTTGCAAGTGCAGATATTAAAAATACTTTGGCATAATACGGATTAGCACTCCACCATGTATAAAAACCAAACCAAACCAGTTCGGACAGAATACCTCCCAGTCCAACCCATCCAGCGACGATCAACAGTCCTTTTTCCACTCGCCCTTCGTCGCCCTCTGCCGGGGGGAGTTTGCCTACATCCAAGCTGGAATTCGGAGCGACATAATTCTTATCTCCACCCAAGCGTTTCCAACCTCGATACACCTTGTAATGAAAGAAAAACGCCACGACTCCGATGATACCAGAAGCCAGGAACATGTAACGGTAGCCAAACAAGCCTTCCGGATCACTGGCACTGGGAGGATTCAAATGTTTCAGGAGATCAACAAGCCCGCCGCATAAAAAACCCGCTGAAAAAATAAAAACGGCGCGCACCAAGCACATGGCTCCACTGAATTGACCGAGCTTGTCTTTGGGGAGCAGTCTCATCCATCGTGTCATTCCAGCAACAGAGTGGGCGGTGGAAAAAATGGGTGAAAACAAAACGCCTGCAACGGAAGCAATCCATAAATAGGCAAGAGGATCTGGATTTTTTACAAATAACCAAATCCAACCATTGAATGCGTTGAAAACGATAAACGCTTGCAGATAAGCTGTGCCCCTGACGGGATGCCAGCTGTCAACCAATTTCCCTACAAAAAGAAAACACAAAAGCATGGCTCCTTGCGATATTCCTTGCATAAAACCAATATTGCCAAGCGTTAATCCCAGGCTTTTGTTGAGAAAAACTCCAAAAGGCCCAAAAGCCGCTAGGCAAACGACCGCTGCATCGAGAATAAAGCACCAATAATAACGCGAGGTAAAACAGTCGTCATAAAAGCCCTTCATCGTCTTGAGGAGCGACTTCCACCAGTTTTCCGAAGGTTCGGACTCGGGCGGAGGCGGGTAGGTTCCTTCACGCACATTCCAACAGACCAAACCAAATCCCACCCCATAGAGAATGGCCACGCCGATGTAAATTTCTTTCATGTGGCTCTCTGCAAACTGAAAGATGAAGAAGTTGTAGAACATCCCAGCCAGCGTCCCCACCAATCGGAAGAGCGACATGAAACGGCCCAGCATCTGCTCTGGCACAACATCATTGAAAAGATACCAGTAGACCGTGCTCACAAACATGTTAAACAATTCAAACATGGCCACACTGCTTGCCAGTAGAATGACCGCAACTTTGGTTTGATCGTAGGCACTTTCGTTGAAAAAGGCCTTGTGGACAAAGGCAGCAATATCATCGTTGAACCCAATCAGAACCAAGGAAAAGGTTAGAAAGGGGAGACTTCCGATAATAAACGGCATTCGCCGCCCCCACTTCGTCCGGAGGCGATCGCTCCAGATGCTGATGGTCGGGGTAATCGTGAAATTAAAGACCGCCGGCACACTCGTCATGATGAGGCTGATTAGTGTGCCTGATGCCCCCATGCTATTCATTTTAAGAGGAATAATACTTGGGACCACCGTCTCCATGATGGTGAAACAGAAGTCACCCCAGAGCATCCATGCAAACATGGCGACGAGTCCACGCTTAGTGTAGATGAGGGATCCGCAAGAGAATGTTTTTTCTATCGAGGTGTTCATGGGTTTTGCTTGGCAAAATAGGCTTGCCATTCATCACGGGTCCGGGACTGTTTGCTGCCGGAGAGTGCCTGGAGGGCATCGTCTTGATTGCCTCGGATGGAGTAAACTGCCATCGTGCCGAATGTTCGCTTGTAGAGGTCAAGAATGGGAGGGATCGCTGCGGGGTCGCCGATTTTCCCAAGGGCCACGACCGCCGAGTTGGAGATATTTTCCTGTTTGTGGGCAAGCAACTCAATCAACTTGGGAACAGCGGCTTGGACTTTAGATTTCCCGAGGGCTATGATGACACTTTCTTGCAGGGCTTGATCACTGGTATCAACCAACTCGAGGAGCTTAGCGGAGATTTCTGGACTCGGCTCGGGCAGGAAGGTGGAAGCCCGGATTCCTTTGGCGATGCAATCCGGTTTTTTCGAATCGGAGAGTAGAGACAGGATTTGCTCGTTTGAGACTGCGCCAAACTTTCCCAAAGTCTCGCTGGAAACGGAGGCCAACATCTGAGACTTGGGATCCCGGATGATTTGGGCTATTTTCTCCGCCAACTCGGGTGTGCCGCCATTCTTGAGCGTTCCAAGCGCAATGATGGCGTTCCTCTTGAGGAGAAGATCCGACGAGTCGAGAATCGGGATGAGAAGTTCGGCGCTTTCCGGCTTCCCACGCTTTCCTATTTCCTCAATGGCATAATATTGCTGGCGCACATTGCTTTCCGGGCTGAGGAGCATTTTCGCCAAGTCCGCATCGCTGGACTTTGACAGATCGCTCGGCGGGCCTTGTTTTTGGATTTCCACCTCGGCCAACATAAGCCTCAATAACTTATACTCGCCCGCACGATACCACGCGTTGAATAGAAAGACATCACCCGCCACGGCCCCCTGCAAATAGGTCTGCCAATTTTGCTCCAGAGCACGTAAACTTGTGCTCATGACCCGAAACGCATCGGGATAAATCGCTCGAAGGATTGGGCTTGTCGTAGTTTGCCCGAGATTCACCGAAGCATATGGCGCGGCGTAACGGTAATCCTGCCAGCGCGACCATTCGGGAATGATGAGGATATCCGGGTGCTTTTTCATGAGGTCGGCAAGCATAGATGTGGGCATGACCCACTCAACCTTCATTTCTTTCTTCTGCTCGGGCGTGAGCCAGTCGTTACTGAAGACATTGGAGTCCAAATAGAAGATCGTGCATCCCCAGCGTTTTTTGGCGTAGGAGATTTTTTCGTCCATCAGTTTTACGGGATCCTTGACCTCGATATGCGTCCATTTTCCTGGTTTTTTCGGATCGGGGACGACTTCGGTCGGGCGAATGGTGATTCCTGTTTTCAAGCCCGCCTCACGAAACTTCTTAAAAAATGCATCCGCAAATCGTTCCATCTCGGGAGCGATCTGAGCAAGTTTATCGGGTTGAGCGATATAGGTGATCGGATGGTAATGTTCGGCACCTTCGAGATCCCAGACGATGACGCCTTGGGCGTTCGCTTCTTTGAGGATTTCTACAGATTTGTCAGCATACTCCATAAGGGCAGCGCCAAATTCTTGGATTCCCTGCTCGGTAGTGACATCATTGTTTTTTCCTTTACCCGGCAGGTAGCCTCTCGGGTTGGTCTTCCATCCGGTGTATGGATTGGCAAGGAATAGCGTCCCGATCGGGCGGCGGTCTTTCCAATCCAAGACCATGGGATACTGCTTTTGAATGTGCGCATTGATTTCTTGCGAGAGTTCTGCGTCCGAAGCTGTTGGATCGGCAAAAAGAAGCGAAACTCGGAATTTGTCGGTGGCGTGCGGGGGAATCTCACGACCTGGTTGAGCAAAAAACCGATTGTCCACGATAGGATGTTGACCTTGGAGCTTTTGAGGAAGACCGAGAATAACAGGGTAAGGCCCGGAAGGGGCTCGCGAGCCAACATTCACGCTGGCACGAGGAGAGAACTCCCAGTTGATCAGAGCAATGGAAGCGCCTTCAGCCTCCAACCTCCTTAGGCCAATGCGATCTTTGTTGTCAATGTTTTTGAGAACGCCGAGGGAGTCGGCGTCCGTATTCAAAGGCGAGGGCAGCAAATCTAACCTTGCGAGTTCTGGAGTCACAGCCACAAGTGGCTTGTCCGTTTTATTGGTTATCTCCACAAACATATCCAAGCGGCTATTTTCTATTTGGTAACGACACACGAGTTTCACCCCGGTATATTCTGCCGAGATGGTGCTGGTGGCATCGTCTATCGTAATTCCTTGCGAGGCGCCCAGGCCATTGAAATTTCGCTCCCCATCCCAAAAGTTGGCCCAACTCAATCCAAACGCTCCTGGAACAGCATAGTTTCTTCCATTCCAGTTGATTTCACTGATCCCTTTCTCGTTGAATTTGATGGACGGTTGGTTATTCGCGGCATGAGCAGAGGATAACAGGGTGTTTATCGATAATAAAACCGATAGGATTGCTTTTCGCGTGTATTTCATATGATTGGATTGGTTTATGTTATGATTGATTGGGACGGATTTCTTTGGTGCGGCCGGTGTTTTTTTCGACGATTAACTTGACCCAGTCGGTCGGGGTGGCATTTCCACCGGCAGCAGAAAAATTTTCCCCGCTTCGCACACCACGCACAACCCTAAGGGCAAGACTGTTATCCGAAATCAGGGCTCCACTGGGCCAAAAACCAACGCACCGGTAATCTGTGCCGAATGTCAGAGCTTGACCTGCGTCGCGAATCGCTTGGCTTGGAGCTGAAACAGAAGCGTGAGTATGGGCAAGGTCGATGGGCTTTTTCGACCATGGTTCGATACTGGGATCATAAGTTTGATCGATGAAGGCGCCTTGCGGTATGTTTTTCCAAGGCATGAGCTGAGTCCATTGGCCGGATGCAGCATCGAGAGCAAAGACGCTTAGGCGTTGCCACGACTGATCGCCCGAAGTGCGGATCACAACAACCGTTGCGGTATTTTTAGTGATCGCCATATCGCGGGCAAGTGATAAACTGTCTGCCGCGAGCTGGCTGCCAGCGCGAAGACCGCCCGCCGATAAGAGACTGGGGCCATTGATAACGGCCAATACGCCCAAAATACTTAGGATGGCGACAACAACCAACAGCTCGACAAGAGACATGGCCCGGGATCGGATGCGCTGAGGCTGACATTGCCAACTCATGGAGTGGCCCCCTTGGGTTGCGCCTCAATGACTTCCTGAGAGAAATCAAAAGTGCCAGCTTGGTAGGAGCGGTTTTTCTTGGGATTCATTTCATCCACTATATAGAGAGTATACCGTCCATTGGTGATGACCGAAGTCGGTAAACGGCGTTCCAATGCGATGAGCTTGGCAAAGTCAACAGGTTGAAACAGAGCTACAAACTCTTTAGCATTGGCGCCCTGAGACTCTATTTGAAGGGCCAGTCGGTCGCCACATAACGCATCGCACTTGATCAATCCCTCGGCAGGACTGCGGAAAACCCCGACCCCGCCAGAGCCAAACTCGATTTTCTTAGAAGCCTCATTGCCTTGACCTGAAGATGCAAGTTGGCTACGAAAAGTTTGCACGGTTTCCGTGCGAGATCCGACATCCATCGCCACCAGTTTGATCGTTACCATTTTGACAACCGATGGTTGTTGAGATTTGTCCTCGAGCCGGATTTCATACCGCCGTGTGGCAATCGTGACGGGTTCGCCGCTGCCCATTAATTCGTTGCTGCCAGTGGAGGAAAGCAATTTCCAATTTTCTGGCGTGGTTGGCAGCGACTCAATAAGAACTTGGGGATGAACAGGCTGAACGACAGACCCTGCATTCACGGCCTGTGTGAGAGCGAGCAATAATAGAACTAAGGAAAGGAAGGATTTCATTCGATGATGTGATAGCTGGTGATGTCGATTTTTTGAGGAACAAGCCAATCGTCGTTTGTGTTTGGTAAACCATCTGAGCCCATAAAGTTTCGACCATAGGTCGTGAGTGTTGTGGTGTCGTTGAGGTTGAGTGAAGCAGGCGGACCGCTTCGCCGCACAACGCTGGCTGGGAATACTGCGGCGGGAGATCCGGTAGTTACAAAAGAATATCCTCTTCCCGCATAGGATTGCCCCCATCCTCCTGATGTGTAATAGCGCCCGCCCTCGTCCACAGTTCGGCTCAATACAGCTTCAACGCGTTGCGTATTAAGGGGAATTATTTTGCCTTGAGGAGTCTGGCGGACAGACTGGGCAATAATGAATACGCGATAGTCACTACACTGGGTGGTCACAATATCGGCGATACCACGGGCAACTTTTTCCTTTTCGTATTCGCTCGCACCAGAGTCTGCCACTCCAGCAATCTGGGCGACCTGGCCATTGTAAATGTAAAGATCCGATGGACCTACCAATGCCGACGCTCCGCTTCCAACGGTGCGGTTGGCGATATTTGCTGCGACGCCGGAGGCACTGGACACCCGATTGGCAAGCAGGGCCTCCAGAGGCTTTGTTCGTTTGATCCCGAAAGGATGGAGCGTCGCGTTGATGTTTATTTTACCATCCGTTTGGTTGGCGATGCTTCGGTCAAACGGCACATAAAACATATTCCACACCAACCAATCAGGCACGGAATCCGAGTTCGCGTGGAACTTCATCGTCTGCCAAGGACTATTTGACTCAATTCCCGTCGGGATAATGGAGAGCGCGCCCACGCCAGGAAGGCCCAGAATCCTGCTGGCATTTTGTCGCTCGTTGGCGCCAGTCGGATCTCCCCATGTGCCGTTGACCGCCCGCGCACGCATGATGCCGCGCACTGTTTGCAAGATGGAATTGGGCATGGCCAGATCGGATGCTTGGTTATTGAGATTGCCAGTGAAGTTTGAATTCTCCGCCCCAAAGCTGTGACTCGATGACAGAGTCCAGCCGCTATTTCTTCGGGCCAGACGCGGGTCATTGGCTTCGTAAGAGATCGTTTGGGGAATGATGGCATTTACATCAAAATTATTGACCACAAACTCAAGCATCTCCTGCTGACTCTGGTCCGCCGAGTTGCTATTAGGAACCACCCCGGCGATGTTATAATCTTGAAAAATACCTGGCACGGCATGCCAGAGAGTTTTAGAAGTCCCTGCGTTGGGATTGTAACCTCCCCAAGGTTGGTTATCACTTATGAGTCTGAGTTTAAGTCGAATGTTTACGTAACTCCCAGGGCGAAAAGGACCGATTAAAATGCCCCCGTCCGTAACGCGAAACTCTTCCACATAAGAAGGGCTGGAGGCCGAAACTTGCGGAAACGGGTTGGGCGGTTTTAGGACATAGCTTCCTGAGCTGGGAAACATGTAGTTATCATTTGTATTGGAGTCTCTTCTGGATGCGAAGTAAGCTCGCACGCTCCCCGAATTTGTTCCTGCGGGATAGGTGGAATCGCTGGTGGAATAATCCAAAATCGCATCACTGAGATAAGTCCGAGGGCCCATTCCCAGAGTCAGTTTCTGAGACAGGCCCCATTTGGGCGGGCACATTAACTCGCCCCTTATTGTGACACGCACCCATCGGTCGCGGTTGGCTGTGAGATTTGCCGTTGCGTTATTCGTCAAGGGTTGACGAAGGATAAATGCCCACACCCCACCCGCGCTGGTCGGTCCCAAAGCATTGAAATTCGTGGGCGTCACAACACTGTAGGGTAGTTCTGGAGCGGTTGCCGCAGCCCGAAGGATCGCTGCCGGGGTGGCGGCTGAGCTCGCGGCCAAAGGCGGCTCGGGAATCGAAAAACTTGTGGATTCCAATTGGATACCGATTTCATTGAGAAGATACGGCCCCGACGTCGCAAGGCGTCTTGTCGTCGAGTTGCCCGCCATGGGAATGAGGCGTCCCCCATAGAATTTCTTAGTCGGATCGGTGCCGATAAGGGGTGGGACCGTGGCTGCATCCACAGGTTCATTCCAAAATCTGGCGTAAGCAGAAAACCCAGAATAGAATCCATTCAGTGTCTGATCCGCAAAAGCAAGAATCTCCGCAACTATCTGTTCGGTTCCATTGGATCCATATTTAGAGGCCAGCGAGCTGTAACCTGGCACCGAGGTCGCCAGCAGAACCTGAATTCCTGAAAGAACACCTTGGATGGTCGGGCGTGTGAGTTGGTTTTGATAAATATTGTTTAGTGTCAGATCGCGCAGAATTTGGCGTCCGGGTGGATTTCCGGAGCCGTCCACATTGGGAAACTGAATGGAGCGCGAGTCCTCCGTTCCGATGAGGGTATCGGGAAAATTGCGTTGGTAGTCCTCTGTGAGGAGATTGAGAGAGTTTCCATCTTTTGGAGAGAGCGAAAGGGCCATCTTGGGGGTTCCCCAAGGCGTTATTTCCGGGGAACGTCCGCGCGTGGTGATGTAAGCTTTGTTCTTTTCAAAAGCATCGGCACCAACAATCTGTTTCCAGTCGGATGGGCTGTTAAAAGAGCGGACACTCAGATCGGGATTCTGCGAAATCCAGAAACTGGGCGCGCTTCCCGTGAGTGGGCGCTGCAGAGTCATGTTTTTGGCATCAACCCGCAGGAAATACGAACCGGCATAGCGGAATGTGTTGAAGCTTTGCTGCTCCGTGATGCCGTCGAGAAACGAAAGATCGACCGAACTCGGGTGAGCCGTGAGATTCTGTAGAGTTCGCGATTGAGTGGCCGAGCGATCGAGCGTCGGAAAAGAGAGCGATCCATTGCTGGTCGCGGTGACCTTATCTGTTGCCCAAGGGTTTTGTTCCCAGACTTTTTGCTGATAGTCGGAAAGGGAAAATGTTTCGTTTCCAAGCAAGCTCGCGATCCATGGTTCAAGGGCGGACTGGAACTGTGTCATTCCAAAGCCGGCCGTATTGATATTCGCGCGACTGTTTTCGGTATCGACCCAATACGCGAATCGGCCAATGACTCCGCTGGCGGGCGCGCTCGCCACCACACTCCCATTCGCAAGGATATAGCGCCAATCGACATTCATTTCGGGAGCCGTAGGAAAAGCGGAATTGGGGGAGAGGATAGTGTAGGATCCATCGGCCAAGCGCGCGTTGAGGTTGACCGGATCGGCTCCGTCGCCCTCAGAATACAAGTTGATGGCATCCCACGAGGCACCGTTCCAGAAGCGGAGGAGACCCGGCCCTGCGGCCCAATGTTTGTCAAGGGGGATCTGGGAGAGTTTGGTCGCGGCCTCGTTCAACGCATAGCGAGCGAAGTTGGAGGTTTTCGTGCGTTCAAGCGCGCTGGACGCTCTCATGCCATCGGAGCTCACGGAACTGAGAATCGAAACGACGAGCAATGTTAAAATAGCTACAAAGGAAAGCACTACGAGCAAAGAACTTCCTCGGAGACTGTGATGAATCGAGTGGTTCATTGCTGAACAGCTATGGGAACGATGGTTGAATGCGTGCGAACGACCTTGGGCAAAGGTTCTGGCAAATTGCTGATAAAAGTGGTGATATCTGTCCACATGGCGGAGGCATTTCCCGAAAGCACTGGTGCCGGAGCGGATGGGAGCAGCTTGATAGCCGAGGGAGGGGCTGTGACGATAACCAACTCGACGGCAGTTGGCAGTGCGGACCCGAAGCGGTTCACCACCACATTATCGCCCTGCCGAGTGTATTGGTAGCCTTTGAGGGAATCAAACTTCCCGTCGGTCGTTGAGCCATTCGCTGATGAGGCGAAGGTCGCATACTGCGAACTGGTGTTGACGGCGGGGCCCGAGAGACCTCGAGCGTAGTTGGTAATCGGATTCATCTGGGGGTCCAAGACGCGGGCATAAAAAGCGAGGACATTGTCTGAAATCCAGCCCTGATAGCCTTGGGCTTGAACTCCGGGCGCGTTGCTATCGATCAAGTTGGAGTCGACCCAAGTTGAGTTCGCCGAGGCAGCTCCTTGGAGTGTTTGTTTAATGGACTCGGTATCATTAGCGTTAAATGACACCCGGCAAAGACGCGGCAGAGGTCCATCTCCGGTGGTCTCCCAGCGCAAGATATAGCCAACCAGAATGTTGCAACCCAAACTTGACTCATTCCGCGCGCTCCAGAAGATCGAACTGCCATTGGCTGTGAATCCGGGTGGATTCAGGAGAAACTGGGGTTGCCGGACTCCGGAGTTTGAAAGTTCAAAACTGCGAGAGGCAGGTTCCAAAGTGGAGCGCAAGTCGCGGGATATTTGATCAAGCACAGCACGGGCGTCCTGACGCTGGGAACTCACACTGCCGATTTGTGCCACGCCTTTTTGAGTGGAGGAGAGAATCGAAGCCAGAACAGTGACCACGATTCCCAGTAAAGCCATGGCTACGAGAAGCTCAAGGATCGTGAAGGCTTGGTTATTTTTACCAGCTCGTGCCATATCGGAAGAGGCTATATTGATTGGTGGCTTTTTTGTTAAAAGCAGGATATGGATACTCGATCACAACCCCCACTCCGTAAGTATAGGCATTTGTGGAAAGGGCATTTGTTGTTGTGATACAGCGGAAAAAATTCGTAACCCCGGGAGTCGAAGCATTTGTTCCAAGATGCCGCCCGCCTTCTGCAAAGTAATTTGTTCGAGGCAGACTGGTGCAGAGTGCCGCAAAGCTGTTTGTGCCTCGGCTCACCGAGCCTTGCAAAACGGCTTCCATGGATTGAAAAACCAAGGCCACCTCTGTCCTCTCCTGGGACTCCCTCGCTTGCTGATAGGCGACCCCGAGCGCTCCAATCAAAGGCACGATGCAAAAAGCAATAACTGATAAGGCAATCACGATCTCAATCAAGGTGAAAGCTTGGGAATGAGGGATTTTTCCTGGGGGATTTTCCATCAGGCATCGGGATAGCAATCAGGTTTGGGTATAGACTGACCGTTAATAACGAGTCGGCCAGAAGAAAAATCAGCACACACTTGGGTGCCATCGGCGAACTGGGTTTCTTCAACGCCGTCCGCGCATTTTTTCCACGAAACGAGGCGTTCGGGAATGAGGTGGCCGAATTTCTCGCAGCAGAGGTCGTAACGCACACGGATTTTTTCGATCCGGGCATCGTCAAGCACAGGAAACAAACCTGGGCTGGCAGCCCATTCGTCACGAGGCACTTGGCCCATCAAGAGACAGCGCATGGTGGACTCCCATCCGATCGATTGATTTTCCATCGTGACAAATTCATGCATGGCAAGATTCCAGACAGGGACGATTTCTTCGATGAGCGCGGAGACGGGCCACTCTGGTTTGATGTGTTGGAGGTGCCATGGCGATCCGGGGCCGCCTGCGAGCGCATCGCAATTGGTTGCCGCATAAAGGTAGCCCATCTCGGTCTGCACGCCACCGAAATATTCCCGCCCCAGATCAAGAAACCGCCGGATACCTTGCGCATAGTGCGCCCGCGGACCGCGGTGAACAGGGTGGTGGTTTGCGTAAAGGGGGTTCCCCATAAAATCCAAATAGAGCATACCATTAAGGCCGAGCTGCTTGATTTTTTCAAACCGCTTGCGCAAGACCTCCTCGGGAATCGCCAAGCCCCAGTGGCTGGAATGAGGACCGCCGCCCCAGACCCCAGTCAGCTTCGGTTCGCCCCAAATGTCGTGGAGAACCCAGTCTGCCTGAAAGTCCGGCGACTGGAAACAGGCCATGACGGTGTTGAGGTGAACGGTTGAATGAAAGCCCATTTCGTGCGAGAATTGGATGAGTTGGCGGAATGCCTGCTCCCCACCGAGGCGCTCTTCGATGGGAAAATCCGTAGGCCAGGCGCCATCGTGGCCCT
>Ga0214921_10008977_pt1 | contig 12756 bp, 12 predicted proteins | sample LL1505_MetaG_FD_177992 | JGI IMG/M metagenome (GOLD analysis project Ga0214921, IMG submission 177992) | Freshwater microbial communities from Lake Lanier, Atlanta, Georgia, United States - LL-1505 | ecosystem: Environmental > Aquatic > Freshwater > Lake | place: USA: Georgia | collected... | reverse complement strand
GGGCCAGTACCTGATGCTTGGCGACAACCGAGATGCCTCCGGCGACTCGCGCGAGTGGGGCTTCCTCCCGCACGAGCAGGTCTACGGCAAGGCGGTTCGGGTGCTGTTCAACTTCAGGCAAGCTGGCAGGGTGTGGAAGCCGCTATGAACCTCTTGGTACAACAACGATGACCCATCCATCCGATTCGACAACGACACCTGCAGATGCCGCACGCGGTGATCTCCATGGCAGGCACGTTGTGCTTGGCCTGTCGGGTGGCATTGCCTGCTACAAGGCCGCCGAGCTGGCGCGTGCGCTGGTGAAAGCCGGTGCCACGGTGCAGGTGGTGATGACCGCGGCAGCCGAACAGTTCATCACCCCGGTGACGATGCAGGCCTTGTCGGGACGCCCGGTGTTCTCCAGCACCTGGGACACGCGCGATGTGGATGGCAACGCGAACAACATGGCGCACATCAACCTGACGCGGCATGCCGATGCGGTGCTGGTGGCGCCGGCCAGCGCCGATTTCATGGCCAAGCTGTTGCACGGTCGCGCCGACGACCTGCTGAGCCTGCTGTGTCTGGCGCGCCCGATCGAGACCTGCCCGCTGCTGATCGCTCCCGCGATGAATCGAGAGATGTGGGCACACCCGGCGACGCAGCGCAATGTCGCTCAACTGCGCGCTGATGGCACGCACCTCCTCGGCCCGGACAGCGGCGAGCAGGCGTGTGGTGAAGTCGGCGACGGCCGGATGCTTGAACCCGAGCAACTGCTCGAGGAATTGATCGGATTCTTCCGCCGAAGCCGCTCGCAGGCAAGCGCGTGCTGATCACTGCCGGGCCCACCTTCGAGCCGATCGACCCGGTGCGCGGCATCACCAACCTGTCCAGCGGCAAGATGGGGTTTGCAATCGCACGGGCGGCGGCTGAGGCGGGAGCCGAGGTCACCCTGGTGGCCGGGCCGGTGCATGTGGGCACACCACGCGGCGTGCGGCGCATCGATGTGCGCACTGCCTTGCAGATGGCCGATGCGGTGATCCCTCTGGCGCCGACCCAGGACGTGTTCATCTCCACCGCGGCGGTGGCCGACTGGCGGCCGGCCACACTGGCCGAGCAGAAAATCAAGAAGAACGGCAGCAAAGTGGCGCCGACCTTCGAGCTGACCGAGAACCCGGACATCCTGGCAGCGGTGGCCAAGCAGGCAGGGGTGGAGGGTCACCCCTTCTGCGTCGGCTTCGCAGCCGAAAGCCACGACCTGCTGAAACATTCGCGCGAGAAGCGCGAGCGCAAGCAGATCCCGTTGATCGTCGGCAACCTGGGACCCGCCACCTTCGGGCGCGACGACAACGCGTTGGTGCTGGTCGATGCGCAGGGCGAACGCGAACTGCCCCCGGCTGACAAGCTGACGCTCGCCCGGTGGCTGATCGCCGACATCGCGCGGCGGCTCCAATCCACGGAAACACCCCTATGACGACGATCGATGTGAAGGTACTGGACCCGCGCATGGCCGAGGCCCTGCCGGCCTATGCCACTCCGGGAAGCGCAGGTCTGGATTTGCGCGCCTGCCTCGAAGAGCCCTTGCTGATCGAACCCGGCCAGACGCGGTTGATCCCCACCGGTCTGGCGATCCACATCGCCGATCCGGGCCTGGCCGCGATGATCCTGCCGCGCTCGGGGCTCGGCCACAAGCACGGCATCGTGCTAGGCAATCTGGTCGGCCTGATCGATTCGGACTACCAGGGCCCGTTGATGGTCAGCTGCTGGAACCGCGGTCAGGTGGCGTACAACGTGCAACCGATGGAGCGCATTGCGCAGCTCGTCATCGTGCCGGTGGTGCAGGCCAGTTTTCGACTGGTGGACGCGTTCGAGGCCTCAGACCGCGGTGCGGGGGGCTTTGGGTCGACCGGTGCGCGCTGAGGTCGCCGTGCCCATTCAGTGAAGGAGCGGGCCGGGGGGCATGGCGTTGAGTACGCTGAAAGCCGCTTGTCCGACACTGCCCGCCTCGACCTCGTGAGCCGTGGCTTTGCGCACGTCCAGTACCTTCAGGTGAAGCCGCAGTGCCAGCCCGGCCAAAGGGTGGTTGCCATCGAGCACGACATGCGTCGCGTACACCTCGGTAACGGTGTAGAGCACGTCTGCAGGCATGTCAGGCGTCACCGCGCCTTCGGGCACCCCCTCGAACCGCATACCGATTTCGATGCCACCGGGAAACACCGAGCGCTCCTCGAAGAACACGAGAGTCGCGTCGTAGTCACCGAAGGCATGTTCGGGTTCGAGATGCAGCGAGGCTTCGAAGCCAATGGTCTGGTCGAGCACCGCAGCTTCCACCTGTTCTAGCAGATCGACACCGCCATAGAAAAACTCGACCGGTTCTGCCAGCTCGTCGATCAGCTGGCCTTGGGCGTCTTCAAGTCGCCAGGCGAGCGCGACGACGCAAGGGGATTGAATGTGCATCCGGAAATGATCGCACAGGGCTGAACGGTACCCGTGGCGCTGCGACTTACTGGTCGAACGGGCGCATGGACAATCTCGCGCATGACCACCGACACTCCCACGCCCCTGCTGGGCGGGCTGAGCCCGCAGGCTTTCATGCGCCGCTACTGGCAGAAGAAGCCCTTTCTGATTCGCCAGGCACTTCCTGGCGCCGAACCAGCACTCGACAGGGCCGCGTTGTTCGCTCTGGCCGACACCGAGGGCGTCGAGTCGCGTCTGATCGAGCGACGCGAAGGCTGCTGGTCCTTGCGCCGTGGGCCGTTCACCCGACGCCAATTGCCGCCGCTTGCCAGACCCGGTTGGACGCTGCTCGTGCAGGGCGTCGATCTGCATGCGCCGGCTGCACATCGATTGCTGTCGCACTTCCGATTTGCATCCGATGTGCGGCTTGATGATGTGATGATTTCGTACGCCACCGATGGTGGCGGCGTCGGTCCTCACATCGATTCCTACGATGTATTCCTTCTCCAGTTGGCCGGTCGCCGCCGTTGGCGAGTCGGCCAGGCCAAGCAGCCTGCGCTTGTGCCTGATTTGCCCCTGAAGATCCTGGCGAACTTCAAGCCAGAACACGAATGGACGCTGGAGCCGGGCGACATGCTGTACCTGCCGCCGGGTTGGGCGCACGAGGGCGTGGCAGACGGTGAATGCCTCACCGCATCGATCGGCTTCCGGGCGCCGACCCGTGACGAGGTCGGCCTCGAGGTGATGCAGAGAATGCTTGATGGTGTCGATGATGACGAGGGCACCGCAACCCGTTATCGCGATGCCTCACAAACGGCTACCGACCAGCCCGCGTGCATCCCCTCACGACTGGTCGAGTTCGCCGCCGATGCGGTCAGGCGCCTTGTCGATAACCCGTCTTCACTGCAGTGCGCGCTGGGCGAATGGCTCAGTGAGCCCAAGCCGCAGACCTGGTTTGAACCCATCGACGCCTTGCCTGATCGCTGCGCTGTCGCGCTGGATCGGCGCACCAGAATGCTGTACGACGACAGGCATGTCTTCATCAACGGAGAATCCTTCGTCGCTTCTGGACGTGATGCGCGCCTGATGCGGCAGCTAGCGGACGCCCGAATGCTCGATGCACGTGCGGTGGCGGCTCTCAGCGCCGATGCCTGGGAGCTGCTGCAGTCGTGGGTGTTTCAAGGGTGGCTGCGTGCGGACGTGCGTGCAGATGGCTGTTGAATTGCTCACCGTGATGGACCCAGCGAGGAGCTTGAAGCATGAATCTTCCAGCGGATGGGCTGTTTGATACCCGCGCTCAGTTTCAGTCCGCCGTGCGATCGGCGTTTGCACAGATTGCGTCAGCGGGCGCACGCGAAGTCTGGCTGTGTGATGAAGACTTTGCGGATTGGCCGCTCAATGACTCGCAAGTCGTTGAGCACTTGTCGCAGTGGGCTGGCGCGCATCGGCGATGCACGGTGATGGCCAGTCGCTACGACAGCATTCAGAGATTGCATCCGCGCTGGGTGCACTGGCGACGGCAGCGGTCGCATGTGGTGCATTGCCGGACCCCCGATGAATCGCAAACCAACTCGCTGCCTGGTTTGCTGCTGGCACCTGGCTGTTTGACGCTGCGCCTGATCAATCGCGAGCGTTGGCGAGGTTCGATTTCCGCTGATCCCGCTGATGCCGTTCTGGCACGTGAGCGGCTTGACGTGTTGATGCAACGTTCCGTCGAAGCGTTTCCGTCAAGCACGCTCGGTTTGTGAGTGATTTTCCGCTCGCGACATATACTAGGTGGCTGCCGACTAAGGGTTTATTGGCCTTTAGTTTCTGAGTTTTGGGTTTGTCGCTCAGGCGACAACTCTGGACCCTTTCCCTTCTTATCTACCTTTCTACTGAGGATGAACATGAACAAGTCGCTCGTGCTGGCCACCCTGTTTGCTGCTGTTGCTATTTCCGCTTGCGGCAAGAAAGAAGAAGTCGCTCCGGCCGTCGAAGCGGCTGCTTCAGCTGCCGCACCAGCCATCGCAGAAGTCTCTGCCGCTGCCGCCTCGGCAGTTGACACCGCTGCTTCGGCTGCTGCTGATGCCTCGATGGCCGCCAGCGGTGCAGCCGGCGCGACGATGGATGCAGCCAACGCCGCAGCCGATGCTGCCAAGGACGCTGCTGCCAAGGCCGCTGATGCCGCCACGGGTGCCATGAAGAAGTAATCGGGTCAACCCGAGATGAAAAAGCCGCCTGAGGGCGGCTTTTTCGTGGGCGTCTGCAAACGCGCCACTGGATCTGCTTCACCCCCCGTCAAGGCCGCCGCGACTGGCATGGCCCAGGGGAGATCCGACATCTATTTCAGGTCGTTGACCAGCACTTGGGCCAGGCGTGTGGCGACATCTTTGTCGGGCGCGCCACCCTCGGAGCTCTGCACGGTGACTTTGCTTTGCCGGCCGTCGCCCTTGACCTGCACACGGTAGCGAACCACCTGTTTCGCGTCCTTCTTGTCGCTGCCCAACCCCCCAAAGTTCAGCAGCTTGCTGAACACACCTGGCTCCTGCTTTGTCGGTGCCTGGCTCTGATCGGTGTAGCTGACGTAATAGAAGCCCTGTGTGCGGTCGCGGTCTTCCACGGCGAAACCACTCCGGTCCAGCGCCAAGCCGACACGCCGCCAAGCGCGATCGAAATCATCATCCACTTGAAGGGTTCCTGCCGGACCGCCAGACAGCAGTCGCGCGCGCGGAGGCGCGGCCTCCCCAGGCGCGACCAGCGCGGTGGCACGCTCTTCCTGTGCGCCTAGTTTGAGGAGCAATCGACGCAACATCTCGGCCTCGAGTTCCGGCTCGGGCGGGCGCGCCTGCCAGGTGCTGCTGTCCTTGTTCGAGCCGGTCAGCACCTCAACCGCGCCACGGTGGCTGATGTAGATCTCGCTGCCATTTGCGCTGCGCTCCACTCGCGTGCGGTAGCGGTCTCGCTCGCCGCTGTCCCAGGCGGAATCAAAAACAAGGCCGATGGTCGAGCGGATGAAGTCCTGCGGTATCTTGGACCGGTTCTCGTTCCAGTCGGTCTCCATCACGCCGACCTCAGCCTGATCGATCACGAGTGTGAAGCCCCGCTCGCCCCAGAACTGCTTGAGCTTGGGCCACACCTGCTCCGGAGTCATCGTGGTCACGATCCAGCGGTCGTTGCCGCTGCGGTCAATGGTCACATTCGGATCGGTGTTTGGCACCACCCCCGCCGCGTTCGTACCGCCGCCGGTGGTCGTGGCGAAAGAAGGCGGCTGGTAGGTCGCCGCGCTGACCACACCCGAGCCATCCTGCTTGTAGCGAGAGTCACGGGCCAACTGCGTCAGGTCTGGCGGGACTTCGAGGCCCTGCGTCTGCGTCGATTGGGCGCGGTAGTCGACCTTGTCGCCCTTGAACAGGCCGCCGACCGAGGTGCAACCTGCCAGGCCGATCACCACCACCGAACTGACGAGGCACCTGGCGTTCAAGCCACTGTTCGATACGGTGTTGGAGCGGGCTTGTTTCGTATCTGTCACGTTGTTCATCTCCGTGGGGGTGGCGGCGCCAGTGCCGCGCAGACCATTGATCGCCGATGGCGAAAGAAAGGACATTCGAGGTGTATCGGGCGACCGACGACGGCCTCTCACAGCAGGCCCGCATCACGCAGGGCCGCGCCGACGGTGGCCACACCTGTCGGTGTCAGCGGCAGCAGCGGCAGGCGCAGTGTGTTCTTGCATCGACCCAGTTGGGACAGTGCCCACTTGGTCGGTGCTGGGCTGGGTTCGGTGAACAGATGCTTGTGCAGCGGCAGCAAACGCATGTGGATGGCCGTGGCTTCACGCACCTCGCCCGCCATCGCCGCCACACACAGATCATGCATCGCACGCGGCGCCACGTTGGCTGTGACGCTGACGTTGCCGTGTCCGCCCAACAACATCAGCGCAATGGCTGTCGGGTCATCGCCAGAGTAGACCGAGAAGCCAGGCGGCGCATGCTTGATCAGCCACGCCGCGCGTTCGATGTTGCCCGTGGCTTCCTTGACCGCGACGATGCCCGGCAACTGCGCCAGGCGCAGCGTGGTTTCCGGCTGCATATCCGCCACGGTGCGCCCAGGCACGTTGTAAACAACGATCGGTGTGTCGACCGCCTCGGCGATCGCCTTGAAGTGCTGGTAGATGCCTTCCTGAGAGGGCTTGTTGTAGTACGGCACCACCGACAGCACACAGTCCGCGCCGACCTGCTTTGCAAAACGCGTCAGCTCAATCGCTTCGCGCGTGGAGTTGCCGCCAGCGCCGGCCATGATGGGGATGCGTCCGCGCGCATGCTCCACGGCCACGCGGATGATTTCGCAGTGCTCTTCCACCGACACGGTCGGAGACTCACCGGTGGTGCCGACCACGCCGATGCAGTCCGTGCCTTCGGCGATGTGCCAGTCCATCAGGCTGCGCAGCGTGTCGTAGTCGACACTGCCGTCCTCGTGCATCGGCGTGACCAGCGCGACGATGCTGCCAGTGATCGGTTTCATGGGAATTCCTTGCAAGCTTTCGATTTTAGCTGGCGCGAGAAGGATTCAAGGGCTGCAGCGGATGGCGCTGCATGTCGGCGTTGCCGGTCGATGGGCGAACCGCCACCAGGCGCTGGATGAAACGATCGGGTTGGCCGCAAAAACCATCTTCGTAAGCCACCACGCGCAAACCGTGCGTTGTCGCGAAGTGCAGCAACTCGCCGGGGCGCAGCAGAAAGTCCGGATTGGAGGGTTTGCCGACGCTGGCGTTCCCTTCGGCAAAGGTCTCGTAGATCAACACACCTGAAGCAGCCACGCTTCGGGCGATGTCCGGCAGGAGCGCGCGCCACAAGTAGTTCGTCACGACCACAGCCGAGAAAGTTTCTCCACGCAGGGGCCAGGGCTGCCCTTCGAGGTCGGCGACCACGGTGCGCACCAGCTCCCGCAGACCTTCAAGCGCTGCGGCGTCGCGATCCACCGCCGTGACCGTGCCACCCAGATCACGGAACCAGTGGGTGTGCCTGCCGCTGCCACAGGCCACATCGAGCACGGTGCTGCCGGCGGGCACCAGGTGAGACCAGCGACGTACCCAATCGGAGACGATGACGCCGCTGTGGGATGGGGGCGAGCGCTGCTCTGGCGTCGAAGGATCGGTCATGTGAGGGTGCGCGGGCGCGTGTGGAAATGTATGCCAGCCAGTCCACGAGGCGGCTGGTCGGGTGCTGTCGGCGCCGGAACCCCGCTCCCTACAATCCGCCGCCATGGTCACCCGCCCCCCTGCACGAACCCTCACCACCCCCGCGTCTGCCAGCCCCTCCAGTTACGGCGAAGCCTCGATCCGTGTCCTGAAAGGCCTCGAGCCGGTCAAGCAGCGACCGGGCATGTACACACGCACCGACAACCCGCTGCACATCGTGCAGGAGGTGATCGACAACGCCGCCGACGAGGCCCTGGCCGGCCATGGCAAGCGGATCGATGTCACCTTGCACACTGACGGCTCGGTCAGCGTGCACGACGATGGCCGGGGCATCCCGTTCGGCCTGCACCCCGAAGAGCAGCGCCCGGTGGTCGAGATCGTGTTCACCCAGCTGCACGCGGGCGGCAAGTTCGACAAGGGCTCCGGTGGCGCTTACAGCTTTTCGGGGGGCTTGCATGGTGTGGGCGTCAGTGTCACCAATGCCTTGTCTAAGCGGCTCGAGGTCACGGTGTTCCGCGAGGGCCAGGTCGCGCAGCTCGCCTTCGCCGGCGGCGATGTCAGCGAGCCGCTGACGCTGCGCAAGGCCGTGCTGTCGGCGTCGTCGGGCGATCGCAAGAGTGGCACCACGGTGCGGGCCTGGCCCGATGCCAGGTACTTCGAAAGCGTCGATCTGCCACGGGCCGACCTGATGCACCTGTTGCGCAGCAAGGCGGTGCTGATGCCTGGCGCCAGTGTGTCGCTGAGATTCGAGAAGACTGGTGAGGTGCAGACCTGGCTGTACCAGGGCGGTCTGCGCGACTACCTGATGCAGACGCTGAACGCCGACCCGCTGATCCCGCTGTTCGAGGGAGCCTTCCACGCCGATGGCTCCGAGTCCGAAAACTTCGCTAGCTTTGCGAAAGGCGAGGGCGCGACCTGGTGCGTGGCCTTCACCGAAGACGGTACACCGGTGCGCGAGAGCTACGTGAACCTGATCCCGACCGTCAACGGTGGCACGCATGAGTCGGGCTTGAAGGACGGGCTGTTCGGCGCCATCAAGAACTTCATCGACCTGCACAGCCTGCTGCCCAAGGGCGTGAAGCTGATGCCCGACGACGTGTTTTCGCGTGCCAGTTTCGTGCTGAGCGCGAAGGTGCTGGACCCTCAGTTCCAGGGCCAGATCAAGGAGCGGTTGAACAGCCGCGATGCGCTGCGGCTGGTATCGAGTTGCGTCAAGCCGCCGCTCGAGCTGTGGCTGAACCAGCATGTCGAATACGGCAAGAAGCTCGCCGAACTGGTGATCAAGCAGGCGCAGACGCGCCAGCGCGCGAGCCAGAAGGTCGAGAAGCGCAAGGGCTCGGGCGTGGCCGTGCTGCCCGGCAAGCTGACCGATTGCGAAAGCCGCGACCTGCTGCACAACGAGCTGTTCCTGGTCGAGGGCGATTCGGCCGGCGGCAGCGCCAAGATGGGCCGCAACAAGGAGACGCAGGCGATCCTGCCGCTGCGTGGCAAGGTGCTCAATTCGTGGGAAGTCGAGCGCGATCGCCTCTTTGCGAACAACGAGATCCACGACATCGCGGTGGCGATCGGCGTCGATCCGCATGCGGCGACCGACACGCCCGACCTGAGCGGCCTGCGCTACGGCAAGGTGTGCATCCTCAGCGATGCCGATGTCGATGGCTCGCACATCCAGGTGCTGCTGCTGACGCTGTTTTTCCGCCACTTCCCGAAGCTGATCGAGGCCGGGCACCTGTACATCGCGAAGCCGCCGCTGTTCCGCATCGATGCACCGGCTCGCGGCAGGAAACCCGCCGCGAAGATCTACGCACTCGACGAGGGCGAGTTGACCGCGACGCTCGACCGGCTTCGCAAGGAAGGCTGCCGCGAGACCGCCTGGAGCATCAGCCGCTTCAAGGGCCTGGGCGAGATGAACGCCGAACAGCTGTGGGACACCACGCTGAACCCCGAGACGAGGCGACTCCTGCCGATCGCCTTCGGTCAACTCGGCTTCGCAGCCACCGTCGATTCATTGACCAAGCTGATGGGCAAGGGCGAGGCGCAGGCGCGGCGTGATCTGATGGAACTGCATGGTGACGAGGTCGATGTGGATGTTTGAGGGCTGAGCCTTCATGCCTTGGCGCGTCACTGGCCCATGTAATAAAGTGTGTCCACAGGATTTCCGTGTGTTGTAGTTGGGCTTGTGCCGATCAGAGCCCACTTGTTACGAAGATCGACCCGCCCCATCGAGTACTTGCAATGGTTTTCCGGCACCTGCTGAACCTGAGGGATACGCTGAAGGACGCCACTGCAGGCGACCATGCCGCGCTGGAGCGAACCGGCGTGCTTCGGGCCTTCTCCTCGGATTGCATATCGCCGGCGGTCTACACCGATTACCTTGCGCGGCAGTGGCACCTGCACAGCGTGATGGAGCCGGTATTGCAGGGCTGGCTGGGCGCCGGCTGGGCCGATGCCCGGCTCGTCAAGTCGATGTGGCTGCAGCAGGACCTGGCGGCGCTGCACTGTGCCGCCGAGGCCCGGCAGATCGCCTGGGAACAGCCGCACAGCGCGGCGCAGGCCCTCGGCACGATGTACGTCCTGGAAGGCGCTACGCTCGGCATACGCCAGAGCGTCCGGGCTCTGCCGGCCACGCATCCTGCCCATGGCCCGGCCAACCGTTTCGTGCAGGGCTACGGCGAGCATACGGGCGCGCGCTGGAAGGACTTTCTGGCACGGCTGGAGGACGTCGATTCGATGCTCTGGCCCGATGTCCTCACGGGTGCGTCAGCAGCCTTCCGCGCCTTTGAAGCGCATTTCTCGGAGCGGATTCATGCCGAATTCGATGAATCTGCCAGCGTCTGAATCCGGCGTCGCCGCAGGCCTGCAGGCCTTCAAGGCCACGCTTGACAACTGCGAGCGCGAGCCGATCCACATCCCTGGGTCGATCCAGCCTTCGGGGGCGCTGATCGCCTTCGAGATTGCAGTTGGTTCGGTTCAGCACGCCTCCACCAACCTTGTGCACTGGCTGCCGGTGGGCAACCTGCCGATCAAGGGCCTGTCCCTGTCGGACCTGTTGGGCGAGCCGGCCTACGAGCGAGTGGCCCGTGCGCTGACCGGGCGTGCCGGCGGGCCGGTGCGGCACGAGGTGCTGGACCTGCCGGCGCGCCCTGACGCCGGTCAGCCGCATGCGCTGGAGGCGCTGGTGCACAGCCACCGTGGTGTCGGCTTTATCGAGATCGAACCGGTCGCAGCCACCCCCCGCCCCGATGACTGGCTGCAGGGCCTGAGCGACGCCGTCGATGCTTTGCGCAGCGCCACCGGGCTGGAAGACCTGTACCAACGCATGGCGCACCGCGTCAAGCGCCTGACGGGCTTCGACCGCGTGATGGTGTACCGCTTCGACGAGGACTACCACGGCCACGTCGTGGCCGACGCCCGCGAGCGCGGCATGGAATCGTTCCTCGACCTGCACTATCCGGCCAGCGACATCCCGGCTCAGGCGCGAGCACTGTATGCCAGCAACCTGGTGCGCTACATCGCCGACGTCGGCTACACGCCGGTACCGGTGCTGCCCTGGCTCGACACGATGAGCCTGCAGCCGCTGGACATGAGCCACGCCATGCTGCGCAGCATCTCGCCCATGCACATCCAGTACCTGCAGAACTTGGGTGTGGCCTCCACGCTGACCTTGTCGTTGATGGTCGATGGCCGCCTCTGGGGGCTGATCGCCTGCCATCACCGCCAGCCCACGGCCTTGCCGCTGCGGTTGCGTCGCGCCTGCTATGCGCTGTCGGTCACTGCCGGCTACATGACGGGCTGGTTTGCCAGCCAGCAGCGAATCGCCACTTCCGCCGCGGCGGCGAATGCCCAGGGCACGATCCTCGAGGCCTTCAACGAGATGCAAGTGCCCTTGCGAGACGTGATCGAGCACTGCACCACGCCGCTGCTGCAGATGGTCGGTGCCTCGGGAGGGGCGTTGTGGCGCGACGGCACCGTCCTGCCGTTCGGACACTGGCCGGCCGGGCCGCGCGGCGAGTCGGTGCTGAGTTTCGTTCGCCACGCCTTCGCCACCTCAGGCGCAGACCACATCGACACCGAGCAAGCCGACCTCCAGCCTCCGCTGGAGCCCGCCGAACTGCGCGAGGTCTGCGGCGTGATGGCCATCAAATTCGACGGCCTTCCCTCGTCGGGGCTGGTCTGGCTGCGGCCTGAGCATCGCGGCGAGGTGATGTGGGGAGGCGACCCTGACAAGCCGGTGGAAGTGAAGCTCGACGCCGACGGCCGCCCGGTGCTCGCGCCGAGATCATCATTCGCGCGCTGGACGACCATCGTCAAAGGCAAGAGCCGCCCCTGGAGCGACACCGACCGCGAGGCTGCGGCCGCGTTGGCGACCCTGCGTCAGGTGCTTCTGGTGCGCGAGTCGCTGGCCCAGATCAGCCTCAGCGACCGGCAGTTCCGCAGCCTGGTGAACCTGCAATCCGACGCCTATTGGCAGACTGATCGCCAGGGTCGAATCGTGACGATGAGCAAGCGGCTGCCCTTGGGCGATCGGATACTGCAAGGCGTGATGTTGGCCGATGTGTTCGCTGATGCTGGTGATTGCGACGGGTTGACGGAGTTGCGCGCAGTGCTGGCCGGGGACCGCCCGTTCCGCGCCCTGCGCGTGGCGGTCCGCCTGCGAGCCGAAACGGTACCTCTCACCTTGTTGCTTGGCGGCGAACCACTGCGCGATGTCCACGGCCAAGCGATCGGCTGGCACGGCACCCTCAGCGACATCTCGCGCGACGCCCAGTTGGAAGCGGCCATTCAGCAGGAGAAGGAGGCAGCCGAACTCGCGAACAACGCCAAGAGCGCCTTCCTCGCCAACATGAGCCACGAGATCCGCACGCCGTTGAATGCGATTCTGGGGTTCGCGCAGTTGCTGAGCCGCGACAAGTACGCCACGCCCAAGCAGTCCGAGCAGCTTGGCAAGATCGCCGCCGCCGGGCAGCACCTGCTGGCCATCATCAACGACATCCTCGACCTGTCGAAGATCGAGGCCGGCGAGGTGCAGATCGAGGCCGCGGACTTTCATCTCTCTGAAGTGCTGCGCGCCGTGCATTCGATCATTGCCGAGCAGGCGCGTGCCAAGGGCTTGCGGCTGCTGGTCGACATCTCGGGCGTGCCCACCT
>Ga0214921_10008976_pt1 | contig 12756 bp, 19 predicted proteins | sample LL1505_MetaG_FD_177992 | JGI IMG/M metagenome (GOLD analysis project Ga0214921, IMG submission 177992) | Freshwater microbial communities from Lake Lanier, Atlanta, Georgia, United States - LL-1505 | ecosystem: Environmental > Aquatic > Freshwater > Lake | place: USA: Georgia | collected... | reverse complement strand
CTGCCGCCCTCAAGTGCGGCGACACGCGCCTCCAGCAGCTGCAATGTGGGGTTGGAGATGCGGGTATAGAAGTGGCCGGCTTCTTCCCCTGAAAAGCAGGCCGCGCCATATTCTGCCGAGGGGAAGGCAAAGGTCGAGGTCAAATAAATGGGCGGAACCAGGGCACCCTGGTGTTCGAGGGGGTCGTAGCCATGATGGATGGCGGTGGTGGAAAAACCAAGTGCGGGCGACGTGTTGCAGTCCATAGCGGGCTCCGAGCTGTTGAGTAGAGGAGTTGAAATCATATTTTTTTACAGATAAAATTTATTGAATTCTTGGCCGCGATTTGATTTAAATTTGCAATAAATAAACAATATATGTTTTATTTTTAGAATTTTTTCCCATGACCCAAAACCTAGACCGTCTGGACCGACAACTGCTCGAAGCACTGCAGGGCAACGCGAGGCTGACCGTGGCTGAGCTGGCCGAGCGGGTCGCGCTATCCCCATCATCATGCTGGCGACGCATCAAGCAGTTGGAGGAAGCCGGTTACATCGAAGGCTACTCAGCCCGGCTGTCCAGCGCCAGGCTGGGTTTTGGTGTGGTGGCTTTTGTCTGGCTCATGGTCGGAAACCATGAGAAAAGTGTGACCCGCGCCTTTGAAGCGCGCCTGATCGAGATACCCGAAGTTCTCGCATGTCACAACGTGTCCGGGCGCTATGACTTTCTGCTGGAAGTGGTGGCCCCAGACCTCCAAACCTTCGGCGAATTCACACGCGATGTGTTGCAGACGCTGCCGGGCGTCAAGGAAATCCAATCTAACTTTTCACTCAAAGCCGTCAAGTCTGCACGCACCCTTCCCATCCCGGGCTGATATGTAGATTGAACGGGACGGATTGGGCAAACGAAACCCTATCCTGCCCGATTAGATCGCCCAAGTTTCAGCTTTTCGATTTTTTGACCATCGCCGTCTCAAACAAGGGGTGCACCAACCATCCCGCCAACCAAGCCTTCACTGCTGGCAAAGGCAAGGCCTCGAACCATGCAGGCTGCACGGCTGCAAACTGCCGCACAAACGGAAACATGCCAATGTCAGCCGCACAAGGGGTTATGCCGCCCAGCTGGGGTTTGGTTTGCAGCAGCGTTTCTAAGGGTTGCAAGAACACCGCGATGGCTTGCGCGGCATGGTGCTCTGCACCCGAAGCGTCGCTGTAACGCTGCGGGTATTTGTAACGGTCTAGGTGGTGCTTGAAGTCACCATCACACACGTCCCACAACTGTTGGATATCAGGCGTTTGCGCCCTCGCCCACCAGCCTTCGACGTCGCCAGTTTGCGCAAAAGCCCAGCGCATGATGTCCAGGCTTTGCGCCAACACCTCGCCTGTGGGCAGCACCAACACCGGCACCGTGCCTTTGGGCGACAAGGCCAACATCTCGGCAGGCTTGTCACGCAAGGAGGTCAATTCATGCGCTTGGTAGGCCACCCCCGCTTGCAGCAAAGCCATGCGAGCGCGCATGGCGTAGGGGCAGCGGCGGTAGGTGTAGAGAAGGCTTATTTGCTGGTTCAGCATGGGCGGTATTTTGAGTCCTGCTCTGAATTGTTAATGACGCCTGATAAACAAAGCACTGAATAAATCTAGATAGATGTCTAGATAATATGGCTTCATCACACAATTGCGAACCTACGTTGACCTGGGAGTCATCACCTTGCAAGTTCAATTGGCCGAAATCAAAAACAAAATGTCCGAATATGTTCGGGCTGTTCAAAATGGAGGCTCCTTTGAAATCACGGTGCCCGGTGTGCCTGTGGCCATGTTGGTGCCCATCGCAAATCCAGCCAGCAAAGCTGGCTTTCAAGCGCGGGTGTCGGGTCTCATGGCCTCTCCCAGTGCGCCAAAGTTAGACCTCATGTCGGCGTTACAAGAAGGTCGCAAGTGAAGCTGGTGGTCGATAACTCCGTCGCAATGAGGTGTGGCGTCGCCATAGCCGGCAATCTGGCTGACTAAGCCCACACCCCCTGCCTTTTCCTCGGCGCCACATCAGTGTTGTGCGTCTCCCCCTCGGGAAAAAGCCTGCTTTCAATATTTATAGGAAATATTTAATCTCCGTAATCGGATGGTTCAAATTTAGTAATAATGGTTTGGCTTAAACCACCGACATGCCACAGGAGACAGCCATGGACCACACCCCAGCCAGCACCGGCCAATGCCCCGTCACGCAGGGCGCAAACTCAAGTGCCGCGCACGCCAACCACGCTCAGGCGTGGTGGCCCGCATCCTTGAACCTGGACATCTTGCACCAGCACGACACCAAGACTCAGCCCTTGCCCGGCTTCAATTACCGCGAGGCGGTGAAACAGCTGGATGTGGCGTCTCTCAAGAAAGACCTGACCGAACTCATGACCCGCAGCCAGCCTTGGTGGCCTGCCGATTGGGGGCACTACGGCGGCCTGATGATTCGCATGGCTTGGCACGCTGCCGGCACTTACCGCGTGGCCGATGGCCGAGGTGGAGCGGGCACGGGCAACCAGCGTTTTGCGCCCCTCAATTCGTGGCCCGACAACGGCAACCTCGACAAAGCCCGCCGCCTGTTGTGGCCCATCAAGAAAAAATACGGCAACCAGCTCAGTTGGGCCGACCTGATCATCTTGGCGGGCAACGTCGCTTATGAATCCATGGGCTTCAAAACCTTTGGCTTTGCCTTTGGTCGTGAAGACATTTGGCACCCTGAAAAAGACATCTACTGGGGCTCTGAAACCGAATGGCTGGCCAAGAGCGGTGGCGAAGGCAGCCGCTACAGCGGCGAGCGTGATTTAGCAAACCCATTGGCCGCCGTGATGATGGGGCTGATTTACGTCAACCCCGAAGGCGTGGACGGCCAACCCGACCCCCTCAAAACCGCCCACGATGTGCGCATCACTTTTGCCCGCATGGCCATGAACGACGAGGAGACCGTGGCCTTGACCGCAGGGGGTCACACCGTCGGCAAGGCCCACGGCAACGGTAATGCCGCCCACCTGGGCGCGCCGCCCGAGGGCGCTGATGTGCATGAGCAAGGTCTGGGCTGGATGAACCACACCAGCCCTGGCACGGGGCGACACACCGTGACCAGTGGCCTGGAAGGCGCGTGGACCACCCACCCCACGCGCTGGGACAACGGCTACTTCAAGATGCTGCTCAACCACGAATGGGAACTCAGCAAAAGCCCAGCGGGTGCTTGGCAATGGACACCTGTTCACATCCAGCCCGAAGACATGCCCACGGATGTGCAAGACGCGTCGATTCGCACCACGCCCATCATGACGGACGCGGACATGGCGATGAAGATGGACCCCGCCTACCGCAAAATTTCAGAGCGCTTCGCCGCTGACCAGGCTTACTTTGACGAGGTGTTTGCCCGCGCCTGGTTCAAGCTCACCCACCGCGACATGGGCCCCAAGACCCGCTACATCGGCCCCGAGGCACCGGCGGTGGATTTGATTTGGCAAGACCCCGTGCCCGCAGGCAACCCGGCCATCGACACTGCGGCCATCAAAACCAAAATAGCCGCTGCGGGCCTGTCGGTCAGCGACATGGTCAGCACCGCTTGGGACAGCGCACGCACCTACAGGGGCTCGGACCACCGAGGTGGTGCCAATGGTGCCCGCATCCGACTGGCCCCGCAAAAAGATTGGCAAGGCAATGAGCCATCCCGCTTGGCCAAGGTGTTGGCGGTGTACGAAAAAATCGCATCTCACACGGGTGCCAGCGTGGCCGATGTGATCGTCTTGGGCGGCAGTGTGGGCATCGAACAAGCGGCCCAAGCGGCGGGCTTGAACATCCAAGTGCCCTTCACCCCCGGGCGTGGCGACGCCTCACAGGCGCAAACCGATGTGGAATCGTTTGCGGTGCTAGAGCCCCTGGCCGATGGATTTCGCAATTGGCAACAGCAGCACTTCGCGGTCAAGCCCGAGGAATTGCTCCTCGACCGCGCGCAACTCATGGGCCTGAGCGCCTGCGAAATGACGGTGTTGGTGGGCGGCATGCGTGTGCTGGGCACCAACGTGGGCGGCAGCCAGCATGGCGTGTTCACCCACCGGCCTGGGGTGCTGAGCAACGACTTTTTTGTCACCCTCACCGACATGGCCTACAGCTGGAAACCCACCGGCCGCAACAGCTACGACATCGTCGATCGCAGCAGCGGCGCCACCCGTTTCACCGCCACCCGCGTGGACTTGGTGTTCGGCTCCAACGCCATCTTGCGCGCCTATGCAGAGGTTTATGCGCAAGACGACAACGCGGAGAAGTTCGCACAAGACTTCGTGGCTGCCTGGGTGAAGGTGATGAACGCGGACCGGTTTGATACTTGTTAAATTAATCCAATGGATTAGAATTGACCCCATGCTCACCATCGCAGAGCTGCCCGAATATATTCGCCGTGCTGAGAAATTGATGAGTGCCTCTGAGCGCTCAGAGATCATCAACTACTTGGCTGCGCATCCAAAAGCGGGCGACTTGATGGAAGGCACAGGCGGCATTCGTAAACTGCGCTGGGGGCGAGGCGCACAAGGCAAGTCGGGCGGTGTTCGCGTGATTTATTACGTTCACAGTGAAAAAATGCCGCTGTATCTGCTGACACTGTTTGCCAAAAACGAACGCGCCAACATCAGCAAAGCCCAGCGCAATGAGTTGGCAGAGCTGGTCGATTTGCTGGTGCATATTGGGTTGGAATCGTGAAAGGACGTCACATGGGAAAAGCATTTAACAGCATCAAGCAAGGCTTATCTGAAGCCATTGCCCATGCCAAAACCAAAGACACCCCAAACCCTGGTGTGAAGTTGTATCAACCGCATGCAGTCAATGTGTCTGACCTGCGCCAACGATTGAGCTTGACGCAAGAACAGTTTGCCGCCCGCTTTGGTTTCTCTGTGGCCACGCTGCGCCATTGGGAGCGTGGCGACCGCTCACCCAGCGGGGCGTCTCTGGTGCTGCTCAATGTGATTGATCGCAACCCCACAGCCGTATTGCAAGCTTTGCAATAAAGACAAGCCCAACCCAGCTTTGGCAAAGAGGCCGTCAGCCCTTTCGGGTGGATGGCCTCTTGAATGAGACCTCAAGGGTTAATTGCGAAAAATAAAATATTACTTTAAGTTAACATTGGTGCCCACATTGTGAGTACCAAATGGGTCTTAACTGGAACGAAATCAAATCCAGGGCATTGCTTTTCAGCAAGACCTGGGCCGACGCCTGCAACGAAAACAGCCAGGCCAAGCCTTTTTGGATCGACTTCTTTGAAATCTTTGGCATCACCGACAAACGCGTAGGCACCTTCGAGCAGCACGTCAAAAAGCTCGGCGGACAGCGTGGCTTCATGGACCTGTTTTGGCCCGGCGTGCTGCTGGTGGAACAGCAGTTCGGCTTTCACGGCTTTCAGGTTTTTCATGTCGATTCCTCCAGGTGTTTCAATACGGTTTCAATGGCCCTTCGTGGCGTGGTCTGCGTCTTTTTCACAAACACATGCAGCACCAGCAAAGTGCGCCCACTGCACAGCGATGGCTTGATCTTTAACCTATTTGCCAAATAAACCTACTTGGTTACAATTTACCATGGAGAAAAGTACCCCTCACTGCAAGCTGGCCGTTGTCCAGGCGCTGGTCGAGGGTGGTCATGTCAGGGCGATGTTTTGATTGTTTCATTCAAGGAGCTGTAACCATGAAATGCCCATGCTGCGGAGCGGCTGAACTGATCCACGATACCCGCGACATCCCCTATGTCTACAAGGGCGAAAGCACTGCCATTCCCGACGTGACGGGTGATTTCTGTCCTGCCTGTGGCGAAGTGGTCTTGAACCGCGAACACGGTGACCGATACAGCGAGTTGCTTGGGGTGCATCAAAGGCAAGTAAACGCTGCTTATGTCGACCCCAGCTACATTGCCAAAGTACGCAAGAAGCTCGACCTTGACCAACGGGAAGCTGCTGATATTTTTGGCGGCGGTGTGAATGCGTTTTCTCGCTATGAGAACGGCAAGACCAAACCACCGTTGGCCTTGGTCAAATTGCTCAAGGTACTGGATCGCCACCCCGATTTGCTGAGCGAGGTTAAAGCGTCTTAGCACCCCCCAGTGATCTGGCAGTGAATTTGCGCAAAAGTGAATTTACCCATCACCGCGCGTATCAGGATGTTGGCATCCAGAACGATCGCTCTATCGCTCATTTTTATTTGGGTGTGATTTTCTTGGGTGCCTTTGCACCTTGGCGCGCCGATTTGAAATCTCCAACCACGGCTTCCACATCAACACGCTTGGCCGCAAGCAGGCGATCCAAGGTTTTGCTCGCTTTTTGCAGCGCGGCAACATCTGCATCGGCTTGGCCGTGAGTTGGTATGAAGTAGCCAATGGTTTGACCATGGCGAGTCACAGCAATAGGCGTGCTGGACGCAATGAATTCGGCAATTCCCGCGCGAAATTCCCGAATTCCTACTTTGGTCGCTTCCATCTTTTTTTCCTTTACAGCCCAAGCGATTTTGTGAATCTTAGTGTACACAATATTCAGCTTCGTCGGCGTGCCACCTCGCATTGGGTCGTGCCTATTCGAGCGGCAATCAGATCACGTGCCAGCTCAAACTCGGGAGCTATCCCATACAAAAATATGGCTTTTTATATGGCTTAATGCTACGATGAACCATGACCGCAGTTCAATTCGAATGGGATGACAACAAGGATGCTGAAAACCAAGCTAAGCATCACGTGTCATTCTTGGATGCGCAGGCGGCGTTTGCTGATCCACACCGCGTTATCGCCAAAGACCTGGTGCACAGTGAAGCAGAAGAGCGTTTTTACTGCATTGGCAAAGCGGGTGGCGGTATTTTGACGGTGCGCTTTACTTACAGGCGCAATGTCATTCGAATCATTGGGGCAGGCTATTGGCGCAAAGGAAAGGCAATGTATGAAAAAGAAGATCGTTTACACGGATGAGCCCATGGGTGACGTTGAGGTGGTGGCAGATTTTCTACCGTCACCTGCCGAGCTGGCGTTCCGCGAAGATGGCGTGAAAGTCACACTGTCCCTGAGCAAAAGCAGCGTAGATTTTTTCAAATCTGAAGCAGCCAAGCACCAGACCCAGTACCAGCGCATGATCCGCCGCTTGCTGGATTCATACGTTGAAGCTCAGGGCACCGCAGCCAGCATGCCGAAACCCACTGGGCGTAAGCGCGCACCGATTTAGGTCTAAGGCCTCAAACCGAGACAGCAGCAATTTGCGCCGTGCGCGGGTCATTCCCACGGTCTCATAGCACGCAGCCGTGCAAGTAGGGACTAGCTGATACAAATACTTTATTCAGCCGCCAAAGGCTCCATGCGCATCACAGCTCGCACTCCCACGGCATGGGCAAAACGTTGGACTGTTCGCATGGATGGCGTGCCCCTGCCACTTTCGATGCGTGCCACCACGCTTTGGGTCGTACCCATGCGTGCGGCCACATCGCCTTGGGTCAGGCCTGCTTGTGTGCGTGCGGCAATCAGTTCACGAGCCAACTCAAATTCGGGCTCTTGTGCGTCATAGGCTTGGCGAACGGCGGGGTTGGCCAGCAGTTGGGCTTTCACGTTTTTCAGGCTTTTCACGTTGATTCCTCCAAGCTATGCGTCCATGATGGGTCTATCGGTAAATCTCACGCCGGTTGCCCACCTGCACCACCAGTACGCGTAGAGCGCCGTCCTGTATGTCACAAATCACCCGACAGTCTCCTACCCGGTAGCGCCAGAATCCACCGAGCGGTCCGGTTAACGCTTTCCCCGTATGGCGTGGGTTTTCCAGTCCGGCGACTCTCTCGTCCATGAAGTCAACGATGCGCCGCGCTGTCTGTTTGTCGAGCTTACGCAGCTGACCTTTGGCCGTATCGGCATATTCAATTGTCCAGGCCAAGGTCTTTTCTCACGTCAGCAGCGGAATGCACCTGTTCTTTTCCATCGCGGACACGCGCAAGCACATCGGCAGCGAGGTAGTAGTCTTCCATTTCCTGGATGCCCTGCTCGATGATTTCGCGCAAATAAAAAGCCTTGGTGCGCCCAGTTTGAGATGCGAGGAAGTCAAGCCTTTGCTCGGTTTCTGGAGAAAGACGAATTGAAGTTGCCATGTCAAAACCTCTTTTGAATACATGTATTCAATGTATCACAGAGAGCTTATCCTATGGGCTCAAATGGGCGTATCAGACCCAGTACCTGCAGCACGCTCCCTGCGCGCTTGCTCCCTCAGCATGAACAGGTACAGGCTCTCCACCTTGTCACGCGCCCAAGGCGTTTTGCGCAGGAATTTCAAGCTTGAACTGACGCTCGGGTCGTGCGAAAAGCAGCGCACAGGGATCTGGCGGGCCAATTCTTCCCAACCGAAGTGCGCTTCCAGGGCACGCACCATCGCCTCCAGCGTCACACCATGCAGGGGGTTGCGCGGTTGTTCGGTGCGCGCAGTTGGGTCTTTCATGCTGAATGAGCTCCGTCCTCGGCCCAGCCTTCTATCGCTGGGTAATACCGTGTTGATCGACCATCACCGTAGCGGGTGAGCAGCCCCAGCCGTTCCAGCTCAATCAGGTCTCGGGCAGCGGTGGGTGTGGAAGTTTGCGCAATGCTCTGGTGCTTGCGCGTGGTCATGCCGCCCTCAAAACCTTGCGGGCCAGCGTCCAGCAGCTTTTTCATGGTTTTTTGCTGCCGCTCATTGAGGGTGCATGCGGCCATCCGAGCTTGAAACCGAATGCGCTGAATGGACGAATCGATGGTGCGGTTAGCAAACTCGTTGGCCAGTGTCACTTGTTCCAGCATCCATTCGACCCATGCTGTCACGTCCACGCTTTGGGAGCGCTGTGCCTGCTCCAGCTCGCTGTAATAACGGTCTTTGCAGGACTCGATTTGCCGCGACAGTGTCACGATGCGCCCAGGCTGACCCATGTCTTGGCCCAGTGCCAGTTGCAAAATAGCGCGGCCAATGCGTCCGTTGCCATCGTCAAACGGGTGCAGCGTCTCAAACCACAGGTGCGAGACAGCGGCACGCACCAAGCCGTCCATGGGCTGGGGCCCCACCTGAGGCTGGGTTTGGTTGAACCAATTCAAAAACGCATCCACTTGTTCTGCCAAACCTTCGGCGGGAGGTGCGGCGTAATGCACCTTGCTGTGGCCAATGGGCCCACTGACAATCTCCATGGGCACTGAACGCAAAGTGCCCACCTCAATGCGCTGCATGCCCGAAAAACCTGTCGTGAAAAGCGCGCCGTGCCAACTGCACAGCCGCTCCAGCGTCAAAGGTGCATCGGTGTTGAGGGTGGCGTCTTGCAACACATCAATCAAGCCCTCGATGTTGCGCCTGCCTTCGCGCACAGGGACCGCAGAGGTGTCTAGCCCCAAGCGCCGAGCCACGGAGGAGCGAACGCTTTCAGGGTCCAGCTTTTCCCCTTCAATGGCAGAGGTGGTCAAGGCCTCTTGCGTCAGCGAGTCCCGCACGTGCGGCTGCAGTCCTTCCAAACCGATGGCCTCGGCTTTGCCAAGCAGCACGCCTTGGGATGTTCTGGCGGCAGTCAAGGGTGCTTGGATTCGCTGCGCGTCAAAAGCCAGCGCTGGCCACTCGGGCAGCTGCCAAATCCAGCTTTGATGTGATTTCATGGCTTAATCATATCAATATATGATTTGAATGCAATGAAAATCGCATCGTGCGGGGTCTAAAGATCCATTCTGGTGTGGTTTATTCAACTTGACCAAATGACGCGGTTGGCTATAAAGTAGGTACGTTTCCATAGGTACATCTCAAGGAGAACGCCATGCTCGCCACCGCCAAAGTTTTCACCAACGGCAACAGCCAGGCGATTCGCTTGCCCAAGGCCTTTCGCGTGGATGTCGATGAAATGTGGATTGCCCGCAACGAGGTGACGGGAGAGATCACGCTCAAGCCCAAGGACACGGAAACCTTGCGTCAGCAGCGGCTGCATGCGCTGATGGCCGCCATCGCGGAAAACCCATTGCCCGACGACTTTTTGTCGGATGCCAGTCGGCAAAACAAGCCACCGAAAAACCCTTTTGCGGACTGGGAAGCGCCATCAACCCCCAAAACCACCGCTAAAGCATCTGCCAAAACCAAGGTCGGTAAGTGATCAAGTACTTGGTCGACACCAACATCCTGGGCTACTTTGCGCGCAACAGCTCTACCGTGCTGCAAAAGCGCATGTGGGCGGCGCTCCAAAAGCAGGAGATCGCCATCTCTGCCATCACCCGCGCCGAAACCCGTTTTGGGCTGGCACTGCTGCAAGCCGATGACAAACGCCGCCGAACCATGGATTTACTGCTCAATGAGTTGCCCGTTTTGCCATGGACGCTGGAGGCCGCAGACCGGTATGGCGACATTGCCGCCCACCTGCAGCAAAGCGGGCAACCCATTGGCCAAATGGACACCCAAATCGCCGCGCATGCATTGGCGCTGGGCCTGCCCTTGGTAACCCACAACACACGGCACTTCCAACGGGTACCAGGCTTAAAGCTTGAAGACTGGATGACTTGAGCTTGACCATGTAAGTGGTTTACACACAAAGTACGAATGATTCAGGGCGTGCGTCCCACGGCTTGCAGAACAAGGTCGCAGACCTGGGGTGCGGGGGCCGCAACGCTTGCGTTGCTTCCGTTCTCGCCTTTTTGCGCGGGCAGCGAAGCTCAATGGTGGGGACTGAACCTCAACGCCGCCCGCTACCCGGCTTGGCAAAGCCCGCATCCACCCAAGCTTGGGCCGTTTGGCGGTTGAGCTTGAAACTGGCATCCACTTTCACTTCGGCCAGCGCATCGCCACCTTCGTCCTGCGCACTGAGCACGGCATAGGGATTGTCTTCGTCGGGCACGATGCGCAGCAGCACCGACACTCGGTTGTCTTTGCCGTTGACGGTCAAGCTCTGATTCAACTGCGCGTGCAGTTGCTGCTCGCTGCGGCGCACAAACTCGCTGGCGGTTTTGACCAGCGTGATGAAGGCCGTCCCGTCCAGCGGCTTGGGGTTCTTTTTGTCGCGGCCCATGGTCCAAGGGCCGACCAGCGCCGGCTCGGACGCACCGGTTTTGAACATCGCCACCGCCCAGCCATCGTCGTCTTCATTTTTGATGACCTGGGCGGTCCAGTTGTCGTCTTGCCAAATTCGGGCTTCTTGCTGCAAGGGAGGGGCTTGTGTGTCGTCGCTCATCGTGTCTTTGCTCAAAAGTTATCTCCGATCATGCCTCAAGGCTGCAAATGCAAAGCCAGCAAGAACACCTGAGGGGCGCCTTGTTCGCGCCACAGCGACGCAGCGACGCAGCCACGGTGGCGGCCCAGCGGGTGCGCACCGTGCTGGCGACCAGCAGCACCGGACCGTTGGGCAGTTGCGCATCAGCGGTCAAACAAATGGCCGATTACTTCTTCGCAGGCGGCAAATCCGTACAAGACCCATGCGCCACTTCCGCCGCCATGCCGATGCTCTCGCCCAGCGTGGGGTGGGGGTGGATGGTTTTGCCGATGTCCACCGCGTCGGCGCCCATCTCAATGGCGAGTGCAATCTCGCCAATCATGTCGCCCGCATGGGTGCCGACGATGCCGCCGCCCAGGATCTTGCCGTGGCCATGCGCCTCCGGGCTGTCGTCAAACAGCAGTTTGGTCACGCCTTCGTCGCGGCCATTGGCGATGGCGCGGCCAGATGCCGTCCACGGGAACAAGCCTTTTTTGACCTTGATGCCTTGGGCTTTGGCCTGGTCTTCGGTCAAGCCCACCCAGGCCACTTCGGGGTCGGTGTAAGCGACGCTGGGGATGACGCGGGCGTTGAACGCCGCGCTGGCCAGTTCTTTGTTGCCTTGCAACTCGCCGGCAATGACTTCCGCCGCCACATGGGCTTCGTGCACCGCCTTGTGCGCCAGCATGGGCTGGCCCACGATGTCGCCAATGGCGAAGATGTGCGGCACGTTGGTGCGCATCTGGATGTCGACGTTGATGAAGCCCCGGTCGGTCACAGCCACACCGGCTTTGTCGGCTCCACATTTTTTGCCATTGGGTGTGCGGCCCACGGCTTGCAACACGAGGTCGTACACCTGGGGGGCGGGGGCCGCAACGCTTGCGTTGCTTCCGTTCTCGCCTTCTTGCGCCGGGGCGAAAGTGACTTCAATGCCTTCGGGCAAGGCGCGTGCGGACACGGTTTTGGTGTTGAGCATGATGTGGTCAAAGCGGTGGGCATTCATTTTTTGCCACACCTTGACCAGATCGCGGTCGGCGCCTTGCATCAAACCGTCCATCATTTCCACCACATCCAGGCGAGCGCCCAGCGTGCTGTAAACCGTACCCATCTCCAAACCAATGATGCCGCCGCCCAAGATGAGCATGCGCTTGGGCACTTCTTTGAGCGCCAAGGCACCCGTGCTGTCGACCACGCGCGGGTCGTCGGGCATGAAGGGCAGGTGCACCGCTTGCGAGCCGGTGGCGATGATGCAGTTTTTAAAGCCAATGACTTTTTGGGTGCCGGTTTTATCTTGGCCGGTGCCGGTGGTTTCTTCCACCTCCACATGGTGGCTGCCCACAAAGTGGCCAAAACCGCGCACCGTGGTGACCTTGCGCATCTTGGCCATGGCCGCCAAACCACCGGTGAGCTTGCCAATGACTTTTTCTTTGTGGCCGCGCAGCTTGTCGATGTTGACCGCAGGCTTGCCAAAGTCCACGCCCAGGTCGGCCATGTGCGCCACTTCGTCCATCACCGCCGCCACATGCAGCAAGGCTTTGGACGGGATACACCCGACATTCAAACACACGCCACCCAGTTGGGCA
>Ga0214921_10008973_pt1 | contig 12761 bp, 9 predicted proteins | sample LL1505_MetaG_FD_177992 | JGI IMG/M metagenome (GOLD analysis project Ga0214921, IMG submission 177992) | Freshwater microbial communities from Lake Lanier, Atlanta, Georgia, United States - LL-1505 | ecosystem: Environmental > Aquatic > Freshwater > Lake | place: USA: Georgia | collected 2015-05-28 | reverse complement strand
TAATATTTTATAAAAATGATAATTTCTACCAAAATCAGTATCTTCGGCAGTAGAAATTAATTTTACTAGTTCTTTTCTTTGTAATTCGTATGCAGGTGTAGGTTTTAGTTGAATACTTTTGCTTAATTTTAGCCCATTCTTTAATATTGTCCCGAGTAATGCCATAAGCTGTTTTAATTTAAGTACTTATGAATATTTTGATAATTAATTGACTTTAACTAATAAATATTCATACTGCAAATAAACAAATTCAAAATTAAATTATTGTTAATTTGTGTCATTGAATCATAAATTTAACTAAATTTTAATATAATTCAAAGCTATGTCCGAAATCAAAAATCGAATAGAGATTATTTTAAAAGAAATAGAAAACTATTCTTGCCAACTAATTGCAGTTACCAAAACGCATCCTATAAGTGTGTTAGAAGAAACTTATACTGCTGGATATAAGATATTTGGAGAAAATAAAGTGCAAGAAATGACCGATAAATACAATGCATTGCCCAAAGATATTGTTTGGCACATGATTGGGCATTTGCAAAGCAATAAAGTGAAATATATGGCTCCGTATGTGTCTCTTATTCATGGTATTGATTCAGTTTCATTGTTGAGTGAAGTAAACAAACAAGCCGCTAAAGCGAATAAAAAATTATCTTGTTTGTTACAAGTTCATATTGCAGCAGAAGAATCTAAATTTGGGTTTTCGTACCAAGAAATTGAAGAACTTTTGCAAAATGAAGCACTTTATTCTTTGCAAAATATAGAAATTAAGGGTTTTATGGGAATGGCATCCAACACAGATGATACTAAAAAAGTGGACAAAGAATTTGAACAATTAGGAAACTTTTTTAGGAAAACTCAACAAGCATATAGTTTACAATTGCCTCAATTTAAGGAACTTTCAATGGGAATGAGTGGAGATTTTAAATTGGCTTTGGCACATGGAAGCACTTATATAAGAGTGGGAAGTGCTATTTTTGGTGCAAGATAAAATTTTAATTCAACACAGAATTTAATTCTACTTTAATAGAATTTGAAATAAAAAATAAAACCACATAGAAACATAGGAAATTTAGACATAATAATTAATTTCTAATGTTAACTATGGAAAACTTTAGTTTCTATGCTTTGAATAAAAATTAAATTCAGTAAAATGATAGAAAATCATAGAAAAAATCAAAATGATTTTTTAAGTCAAAAAAAAACTATGTTTCTATGTGGTTAAATTTATCACTGGTGATAATGTGTTAAAGTAGATTTAAAGCTATCGACGTTAAAATTCTATTTTTTTAAATTAGGATAGGAGTGATTATGTAATTAAATTTGTAATTGTTTATTTACATTTCAATATGAATTTTATTTCCAAACGAATAGCCGTAGTTTTATTACTTTTTTTAGTAATAATTGGGATATTTTTTACTTTTAAGTGGTGGATGGGCAGTAAAAATGTAAAAGCATTGTATTTTGTGCCCAATTCTGCTATTTGGGCAATTGAAGTTAAGTCTCCACTTGTAAAATTTGATGATTTAAAACAGAAATCTTTTTGGCCATTGTATTCGCTTAGTAATCATGGCAAAACCTTAGATGAAACGGTTTCTAAATTATCAAAATTACTTAAACTAGATGAGAATAAAACCACCATTTTTGCGGATAAAAAAATTATTATTTCTGCTCATATTTTAAATAGTAAAAGTATTGATTTTTTGTTTTTAGCCCCTTTGGTAAATGCCGAAGATAAAGATTTAATTGGTGCCAGCACTGAATTATTAAAGGCAAATCCAGGTGTTCGCTATCAAACCAGAGAGTTTGAAAACCACGAAATTCATGAGTTTACCGATAAAATGTCGAAAGAGACTTTTTCGTACATTGTGCATAAATCTTTTATAATTGCAAGTTACTCAGGGGTTTTGGTAGAAGATGCCATCAGAACAATTAATAAAGGAGAAAAGGCTTCATTTTATGCTATTTTGCCCAAACAAGACAAAGAATTGGAAGGGAATGATTTTAAGAAAAACTCCAAAATTTTTATCAATTACAAAAACTTGTCAAAATTAAATGCTTATCTGTTTGATGCTGAGCCTGCTAAATTGCTCAATTTTGTATCTAATTTAGCCAATGAATCAACCCTTGATTATGAACCAAATGAAAAGTCATTGATTTTTAATGGTGTAACATCGGTAAATAACAAAGGCACACTGAATTTTTTAAATATTTTTAAATGGCAAACTGCAAGCTTACCCAAAGTTCAAAATTTTATTCCCACCAATGCCGCTGCCATTTATTATTGGGGTTTTGAAAATGGAAAAAATTTAAGAACATCATTGAGTGAATATTGGCTATCTAATAATTTGCCAATTGCTTGGGCAGCTGTAAATCAGAAACATTCAATTGATATTAGCAATTTGTATAATTGGTTTGGCAAAGAAACTGCTTTGGTTTTGTTAGATTCTTATTACAAATCAGAAATCAATAAAGTTTTATATATCCACACCAAAGATGTAGTGCGTGCTACCGAAGATTTTGCAAGGTTGCAGCTAGCAGTTGGTGGTCAGAGCCTTACAATTCATTCTGGTAACAATGTTGTGCAAGTGAAAAAAATTAACATCTCAAATTTGCCTGCAAAATTACTTGGTTATCATTTTTCTGGGTTTAATGAAGTGTATGTGTCTTCTATTCAAGATTTTATAATTATTTCAAACAATATTGAAAACATAGCAACAGTGCATAATAGTTTTGCAGCCGAAACTGTTTGGGGCTTAGAACCGCAGTTAAGCAGAGCATTATTTAATGGTACATCGGGTTCAAGTTTGGCATTGTTGGTAAATTCAAATAAAGCTTGGACATTATTTGCTGATAAAGCCAATAAAAATAAAGTGAATGTGATGCCATCGTTGGAAAAACAATTCAAATCGTTTGAAATGTTTACCATGAAATATACCAACATTGGGGATAAATTTATGACAAGTTTAGGCTTTGGCTATCAGTCGCAAAAGGTGGAACTTGCTATAAAAGATACACTTACAAATACTTCACAAGAGGTATCAATGATGAAAGATGTAAAATCAATTTCAATTGGTAGTATATTAAATCAACCATTGTTGCAACCAATTAATTTGAATGAAAATAATACAGATTATTTGCTACAAGATGTTAGTAATCAATTATATGCTTTTACAAAAGAGGGTGAAAAATTGTTTGCAAAACCGCTAGATGGTGCCATTGTTACAAAATTGTATGCACTTGATTTTAACCATTTTGCATTTGCCACTGCCAAAAGTTTGTACGTGATTACCAGAAAAGGGGAAAATTTTTCTAGTTTCCCTGTTTCATTGCCCAATGCAAGCATAGATAAACTCTCAATTTTTGACTATGATAAAAAAAGAGAATATCGCTTTTTTGTGTCAGATTCTAAAGGAATATTGCACTTGTTCGATAAAAAAGGAACAGTGCCAAGTACTTGGAATTTAATGGATTTTAAAGCAAGTTTTGCCGAAAATCCTAAGCATGTAAATATTGCAGGAAAAGATGTGATATACAATGTTTTGACCAATAATACGTTACACGTAATAAACAGAAAAGGAGAACCTTATGCCGGTTTTCCTATAAAGTTGGCAAGCAAAGTAAGTTCTGATGCTGTAATTGAAAAAGGAAGTAATTTAGAGGAAAGTATAGTAAGAACAATTACAAATTCTGGTATATTTTATATGGTAAATTTAGCAGGTAAAACGTTGCTAAATAAGCAGTTGATGAAACCAACTAAAGATACTAAATTTGAAATAATTTCATCAGAAACGGCTAATAATCATTGGGTAATATGCAGAAACGAAGGAAATAGAATTACATTTTTAAACCATGATTTTCAAGAAATATTTTCATTAGATATTCAAGAAACGCAGAATGCAAAAGTGAAATACTATTTTTATGGCAGTGATAAAATTTATTATTTAATTTATTTGAATGGATTGAGTTACCTCTATGATGCAAAAGGTAATTTACTCGACAATAAAGCTTTGCAATGCTCTGCATTGCCAATGTTAATGGAAAATCACGATGAATATTTGTATGTTTGTCCGCAAACAAATAGTATAGTAATTAAGAAATTTTGAAACAAGAATAAGCAGCAATGATAAAAAAAGTTTTAATACTACTGGGAAGTTTAGTTTTGATATTCAGTAACTTGCAAGCTCAGGAGGAACCACTAGAGCCAGAAAGTCCTGAAGTAGATTCTAGCACTTATATGAACTTATTTTTTAGTACGGGACTTTCACTTGGCAATACCCACAGTGTGCATAAAGATTTTTCTAACTGGCTCAATAATAATGGAATAGATGAGAATATATCCAATTTTTCTAATCTAAAGTTTAATTTATTAGTAGGAAATAAAAAACTTTTTGGAGGTGCTGAAGTAGGTGTTTCAAGAACATTGAATAAATCCAATTTCCCTAATAAATTTAATTTGGGAGTAGGAGTAGGGAAAGCATTTTCAGTAAAGAAAATTTTATTTTTACCTATGCTAACTGTTGGATATTCAAGTACTAATGTGAAATTTACAGACTCTATTCCTGTAGAATTATTTAAATTTACAAGCCATAGTGCTGCTTTGGTGCAATCTGCTTCATATTTATCTCCAAGTGTGAAAATTTTAAATTTATTTGGAGATAAAAAAGGATTTACTTTAGGGTTAGAAATTGGAGCCAATTGGTATTTTTACCAATCTGCTTGGAGATGGGGATATAACGAAGTAAATGCTAACAACACTGGTACAGGTACTTTTATTGGCATTACTGCAGATGGTGTGCCAAAACTTGCTACAAATGAGTTGTTTATAAATTTATATCTAGGATTTTTAAAGAAATAATAAAGCATTTTGCAGCTAAAAATATTCAAATTGAATGACTGAGCACCAGGTATTAGAAAAATATTGGGGACATACTTCTTTCAGAGAGCATCAGTTAGAGATTATTAAATATGTTTTAGAGGGTAAAAATGTAGTAGCTTTGCTACCTACTGGTGGCGGAAAATCAATTTGTTTTCAAATTCCAGGGCTTATTTTTGAAGGAATTACATTGGTTGTGAGCCCTTTAATTGCATTAATCAAAGACCAAGTAGAGTCACTGAATAAAAAAGGAATTCAAGCTTATGCCATCTACAGCGGTCTTCATTCAAAGGAAATTGATATTATTTTAGACAATTGTATTTATGGTAAGGTGAAATTTTTATATGTGTCACCAGAAAGGCTTCATTCAGAGCTATTTCAAGCTCGTTTGGTGCAAATGAATGTAAATTTACTAGTGGTGGACGAAGCGCATTGCATTTCTCAATGGGGCCATGATTTTAGACCCGCCTATTTGGATATTGCCTCCATAAAATCACTTTTAAAGCCCAATATTCCCACCATTGCGCTTACAGCATCTGCCACTAATGAAACACTAAATGATATTGTAAACTATTTGCAATTATCAGATTATAAATTGTTTAGGTCTTCATTTGCCATTCCACATTTGGCTTATCATATTTTACAAACCAATAATAAAACCGAAAAATTACTTGCTTTGGTTAAAAGAAAACAAGGAGCAACTTTGATTTATGTAAATACCAGAAAAGAAGCAAAAGAGTTAGCTATTTTATTGAATAATAATAATTTAAGAGCAGGATTTTACCACGCAGGTTTAGCTCAAGAAGAAAGAAATTATATTCAAAATGAATGGATGCAGGGCAATTTGGGAATAATGGTGGCTACCAATGCTTTTGGAATGGGGATAGACAAAGCAGATGTTCGATTGGTGATTCACTATGATATGCCCAGGTCCATTGAAGCTTATTACCAAGAAACAGGGAGGGCAGGAAGAGACAGGGCAGAAGCATTTGCAGTGGCACTTTATCATGAAAGCGAATACGAAAATCTTGTAAATCAGATAGAAACTGAATTTCCAACTATTGAATTTTTGAAAAAAGTATATCAAGCATTGGCCAATTATTACAAAATTGCAGTAGGGAGTGGGGAATTTCAAAGTTTTGATTTGGAAATGGGTAAGCTTGAGGAAATTTATCAAATACCTGTTTATCAGTCGTATATTGCTTTGAAGCAATTGGAAAAAGAAGGTTATATTGCTTTGGCAGAAAACTACAAAATAGCCTCCAAAATCATGTTTAACTATAATGATAAACTTGAATTATACCAATTTCAGGTGGCAAACCCAAGGTTTGATGCCCTTTTAAAGCTGATTTTAAGAGTGTATGGGGGAAATGTTTTCTCAAATTTTATAACAATTAGTGAAGAAAAGCTTGCCAAACAATTAAATATTGGCATTATTGATTTACAGGTAAAACTTAAATATTTGCATCAAATTGGGGTTATTACTTATGAACAACCCAAAGAAAAACCGCAAATTATTTTTCAATTACCAAGAATTGATGCAAACAAATTGACGATTAATGAAAAATTATACGCAGAACGTAAGCAAAGGATTTTAAGTAAATTATTGAAAATTAAACAGTTGTTTGAAGATACTACTACATGTAAGCAAAAATTAATATGTGATTATTTTAGTGAAAACTTACACAAAAACTGTGGTAAATGTGACAATTGTAAAAGAAATGCTGTGAAAATGGAATTGGATGATGAATTGACAGCTTATTTTCAATTAAATCCTGTTTTTTTACATGAGCAGATTTTGGCTTCTTTTGCGGTAGAAAAACATCCTTTTGTGCTAGAAAAACTTAGGCTTTTACTAGCAGATGGAGTGATAATTTTAGAAAACGAAAAATATTCAGTAAAATAGCTTGTAAATTCTGGTTTTATTTATGAAAATCATCAAAATCGTGTTTTATTTGCATAAATTATAGAAAAATGGTAGCGAACAAAATTGCAGAAATATTATTAGAAGCAGGTGCCGTAAAACTAAGTCCTGCAAATCCATTTACATGGAGCTCTGGTTGGAAATCACCTATTTATTGCGACAATAGAGTAGTACTTTCTTTCCCAGCATATAGAAAATTTATAAAAGAAAGTTTAGCTCAATTAGTTAAAAATCAATATCCTACAGCTGATTTAATTGCAGGAGTTGCTACTGCAGGTATTCCACAAGGTGCATTGGTTGCTGATGAATTAAATTTACCTTTTGCTTATGTGCGTCCAAAACCAAAAGACCACGGAATGGGCAACCAAATTGAAGGTAAAATTGAAAAAGGACAAAAAGTAGTGATTGTTGAAGATTTAATTTCTACCGGTGGAAGTTCATTAAAGGCAGCAGAAGCTCTTAGAAATGAAGGAATTGAAGTGCTTGGTATGATTGCCATTTTCACTTATGGATTTTCTGTTGCAGATGAAAATTTCAAAAATGCAGGCTTGCCTTTGTTTTGCTTAAGTAATTATGAAACTTTATTACCGGTGGCAGTAGAAAAATCCTATATCACTTCCTCTCAGGTAGAAAGCCTTGCAGAATGGAGAAAATCTCCTGGTACTTGGGGGGTGTAGTGAAATATTTGTTTGATATTTGTTGATTTAAATTACTGTTAAATATGTTACTTCCTGAAGAATTTCCTTACATATCTTCCATTTTTGTTAAGGATTGTTTTGCTTATCAAAATTTTAATATTGAACTTAAAGGGCATCAGCCTTTTAGTCATTTGATTTTGACAGGGAAAAATGGTTCTGGAAAGAGTACGATATTGAGGAATTTGAATTTAAAAATTCAGTCAATTTATGATAATTCTGGTGAAAATTTTGAAAATGATTTTTTAAACAGAATTACTTTATTAGATAAAAACGGTTCACAAAATAAAGATTATAAAGATATTATTAATAATTTATTGGCATTAAATATCCAATATTTTCAAAGTCCAAAAACGTTTAATAAATACAAAAATCAAATAATTAATTCATATCTTCTTCCTTACAGAAATAGCAAAGTAACAATTGTTGAAACACCTACAAATCAGGATGTTTTTCAAAAACAGCTAGAAGAGAACAACAATTCTTCTGAATTTATTACCAAGCATTTTACCCAGTTTTTGGTTAACAAAAAAGTAAATCAAGCTTTTGCTCAAATTGAAAATAATACTTCGGAAATAAGTAATATTGATTATTTTTTTAATCAATTAGAAAATGTTTTTAAACAAATATTTGAAGATTCAGCTTTAAAATTATTATTTATAAAGGAATCTTATCAATTCATAATTTCTTTATCTGAAGGCAGAAAGGTAACTTTTGATTTGCTTCCTGATGGTTTTTCTGCTTTCTTAAGTATTATTATGGATTTGTTTGTGAGACAAGATTTAATCAGAAAAGAAGTAAAAGATTTTACTTACAATCCATGCGGAATAGTGTTGATTGATGAACCAGAAACGCATTTACATCTTTCTTTGCAATACCAAGTTTTGCCAATTTTAACTACTTTATTTCCTAATATTCAGTTTGTTGTAGCAACACATTCTCCAGCAGTAATTTCTAGTATTAAAAATGTAACGGTTTTTGATATTACAAGTAAAGAATCACTTTCAGATGAAGCAGTTGGCAAAAGTTTTTCTGAATTAATGGTATCTCATTTTGGTTTAGATAATGAATTTTCGGGTATTACCGACAAACTTTTTGAAGAAGCCAATAATATTATTAGAAAAAATAATAACAATCAAGCTCAACTCAATGATGAAATTAAAAAATTTATTGCCAAAAATGAATTATATATTTCACCTGCCATGAGATTTGAACTTGAAGCAAAACTGTTTGATATCTAATTTTTTAAATGTATGATTAATATTGTGAGAGGTGAAAAACCTGCATCTTTAGAAAGGCAAGAAATTAGAGATTATTTAGATAAATTAGACATCCATAATTCTTTAAGTGCTGAAGAAAGAAAAAAAACTCCTTTTCCTGATGCAGGAAATTATCGAAATTCTGATTTATTAGCAGCATTTGATAGAGATTTTTATTCAAAATGTTATCTGACAGAACAAAAATTTGCAAATTCTTGGGCAATGGATGTGGAACATTTTAAGCCCAAATCACAATTTCCTGAATTGAAATACGAATGGTCAAATTTATATCCTTGTTCGCATGATGCAAATTTACTTAAACCTAAAAAGGAACCAATAGGAGGTTATTTAGACCCTTGTAATCCTGTTGATGATGTTGAAAAAGAAATAGTTTACACTTTAGGTTTTGGTGGTGAATCATTTTTTGATCCTTTAGATTATTCAAATATTAAAGCAAAAAATACAGCCGAATTGTTATTCAAAATTCATAATGGGGTTGATAATAATTCTAAGCATAAAAGTGCAGAATTGAGACTCTTGATTTCAAAGAAAGCAGAAAAGGTTAAAGACTTAATTATGGAATGGCAGTATCACCCAATTGGTACATCTGATAAAGTGAGAGCTGAACGTGAATTGAAAAACATTCTTTCTAGAAAATCTGATTTTACTATGTTACTTCGTTCGCTAAGTTCTGTGAGAAAATATATACCTAAAGAGTTTTTAGACTAGAAATTAACTAGATTTGTATTGTTATGAGCCAACAAGACGAAAATTTACCACAAGACGAAAACCAATTGCCTTCCAATGCAGGAGATGATAAAATTCATGATATCACTCCTGTATCTGGGTTGTATGAAAATTGGTTTTTAGAATACGCTTCTTATGTAATTTTAGAACGTGCAGTGCCTGCCATTGAAGATGGTTTTAAACCTGTTCAGAGGCGTATTATGCACGCAATGAAGGAGATAGAAGATGGTAGATTTAACAAAGTGGCCAATATTATTGGTACTACCATGCAGTTTCACCCTCATGGAGATGCAAGTATTGGCGATGCCATTGTGGGTCTTGGACAAAAAGATTTATTGATTGATACACAGGGTAACTGGGGTGATATCAGAACGGGAGATGGAGCCGCTGCTCCTCGTTATATTGAAGCTCGTTTAAGTAAATTTGCTCTTGAAGTTGTTTTTAATCCTGATACCACTAACTGGCAACTTTCTTACGACGGTAGAAAAAGAGAACCTGTTACACTGCCTGTGAAATTTCCGCTTCTTTTGGCTCAAGGGGTGGAAGGGATTGCGGTAGGTTTATCAACCAAAATATTACCCCATAATTTTTGTGAATTAATTGAAGCATCTGTTGCCATACTCAAAGGTGAAACTACCAATGTGCTACCTGATTTTGCTACAGGTGGTTACATGGATCCTTCTGCTTACAATGGCGGTCACAGAGGAGGAAAAGTAAGAGTAAGAGCAAGAATTGAAGAGTTTGATAAGAAAACCTTGTTAATCAAAGATATACCCTTTGGTACTACCACCACTTCTTTAATTGATTCTATCGTAAAAGCCAATGATACTGGTAAAATTAAAATCAAGAAAGTAGTTGACAATACTGCCAAAGATGTTGAAATTCAGATTCAATTACAACCTGGTGTTTCGCCTGATATTACCATTGATGCTTTGTATGCATTCACTGATTGTGAGGTATCTATCTCTCCCAATGCTTGTGTAATTATCGACGACAAGCCTCATTTTATGAATGTGAACGACATTCTTAAAATTTGTACTTTCAGAACAAAAGATTTATTACGTCAAGAGCTTGAAATAGAACTTTTAGACCTTAAAGAAAAAATATTTTTCACTTCTTTACTTAAAATTTTTATTGAAGAAGGAATGTATAAACATCCTGATTATGAGGGTTCTGGTAGTTTTGATAAATGTTGTGAAGTGTTGAATGTATTGTTTACACCTTTCTTTCCAATGTTTTACAGAACCATTGAAAATGAGGATTATAGACGTTTAATTGATAAACCACTTAGTAGTATTACTCGTTTTGATGTTAGTAAAGTGGATGAGCAAGTGAAAAACTTGAAAGAAGCCATTAAAAAAGTAGAGCATCACTTGAAACATTTGAATCAATATGCCATTGATTATTATTTAAACTTATTACAAAAATACGGCAAAGGCAGAGAAAGAAAAACAGAGATCAGACAGTTTGATGTAATTACTGCTCAGGCAGTTGCAGCTGCCAATGAAAAGCTTTACGTGAATAGAAAAGAAGGTTTTATTGGCACAACTTTAAAGAAAGACGAGTTTGTAACCGATTGTTCTGACATTGACGATATTATTGTTTTCTGCAACAGCGGTATTTATAAAATTGTCAAAATTCAAGATAAAGTGTTTGTTGGTAAGGACATTATACATGCAGCGGTGTTCAAGAAAAACGACGAACGCATGGTGTACAATGCTATTTATCTTGACGGTGAAACTGGCAGAACCATGGTGAAAAGATTTAAAGTCACTGGTATTACTCGCGACAAAGAATACGACATCACACAAGGCACCAAAGGCACACGTTTACTTTATTTTTCGGCCAATCCAAATGGGGAGGCAGAAACGGTAAGTGTGCAATTAACACCAGCTTGTGCTGCCAAAATTAAAGTTTTTGATTATGCTTTTACTGAAATTGAAATTAAAGGTAGAACCAGTCAAGGAAATACACTTACCAAATACCCTGTTCGTAAAATTACTTTCAAAGTAGCGGGTGTTTCTACCTTAGGAGGCATAGATATTTGGTTTGATGAAATATTAGGCAGGCTCAATACCGAGAAACGAGGTCGTCATTTAGGAAATTTCTTAGGTGATGATAAGATATTGGTAATTAGAAAAGATGGCACATTGGAGTTGACCACCTTTGAACTTAGCAATCGTTACGAATTACAAGAGATTTATTTGTTAGAGAAATTTAAACCAGAAGGTATTATTTCTGCCATACATTTTGATGGTGCACAAAAACAACATTTGGTAAAACGCTTTAAGGTAGAAAACACTACGGTAGATAAAAAAGTGTCGTTTATAGCCGATGTTCCAGGCTCAAGTCTCACTGTATGCACTACCCATAAAAACCCTCAAATTGAGGCAGATATTGAGAAAAAAGATGGCTCTGTAGAAACCCAAGAGTTTGACTTGGATATGTTGATTGATGTAAAAGGTTGGAAAGCAATGGGAAATAGACTTTCTGCAAATAAGGTGTTAGCTGTGAGGTTGTTAGAATCTAAAGCCGAAGAAAATCCAGAACCAGAAACCTCTGAACCACAAGAAGGTTTAAGTGCTGGCACTAGCATTGATTTGGATATTAAACCTAGCTCAGGACAATTGGGTTTGTTTGATTAGTGGGGAGTTCTTTAAAAACTATTTGCAAATAATATTATGAATAACATTTTTCTTGTTTTAATTAGAATAACAATCCTGATTTTTCTAGTAAGTTGTCAAAAAAATAAAATTCAGGATTTGAAATTACTTAATAAAGAATATGCTAATAGTTTTAAATGTCCATTTAAGGACTCAAAAGTAATTGTTCAACAACTTGTAGGTGTTTGTGGGAATATGGATGAAGATGATTTTGCATCAATGTATATTCCTTCGCTTTATGATAATGAAATGCAATCAATTATTCAGAGAAATACATCTATTGATTCTGTTATTAAAGATAATGATGAATTATATGACTCGACTAAAGTATATGTTGAAATTTCAGGTTTTATAAATCCTAAAACAGGTTTTTTGGAAATTACAGAAAAATTTGAAAAAGCTAATGAGATCAGGGCAATCAATAAATTAGCAGTTTTTAAAAATAATAAATGGGACATCAAGTTAATAAAGTAATAGGTATAGGCGTTTAGGTCGCACAAATTTATAAATTTTATTACCTTTGTTTTTTATATGACAAGGTATAAATTTACAGGTGTAAAAACACTTGAATTCGTGGAGAAATTTAAAACAGAAGAT
>Ga0214921_10008971_pt1 | contig 12764 bp, 5 predicted proteins | sample LL1505_MetaG_FD_177992 | JGI IMG/M metagenome (GOLD analysis project Ga0214921, IMG submission 177992) | Freshwater microbial communities from Lake Lanier, Atlanta, Georgia, United States - LL-1505 | ecosystem: Environmental > Aquatic > Freshwater > Lake | place: USA: Georgia | collected 2015-05-28 | reverse complement strand
GTGCGACCGGCCCACGCGGCCGCGGAGCTGGTGGAGGTCGGCCAGGCCGTACTGGTCGGCCTCGTCGATGAAGATCGTGTTGGCCCGGGGGATGTCGAGGCCGCTCTCGATGATCGTGGTGGCGAGCAGGATGTCGGTCTTGCCCTGCACGAAGCCGACCATCACCTCCTCGAGCTCGGTCTCGTTGAGCCGGCCATGGGCGATCCCGATCGAGGCCTCGGGCACTATTGTGCGCAGCCGGGCGGCCACCTTGTGGATGTCGTGGATCCGGTTGTGGACGAAGAACACCTGCCCGTCGCGGGCCAGCTCCCGCTCGATCGCGGCCCGGATCAGCGCCGTGTCCCAGCGGGCGGGCTTGGTCTCCACCGGGAGCCGGTTGGTGGGGGGCGTGGTCAGGTTGGAGATGTCGCGGATCCCGAGCATCGACATGTGGAGCGTGCGCGGAATCGGCGTGGCCGTCATCGTGAGCACGTCCACGCTCGCCCGCAGGGCCTTGAGCCGCTCCTTCACGTCCACCCCGAACCGCTGCTCCTCGTCCACGATCACGAGGCCGAGGTTGGCGAAGTGGACATCGGCACCGGCGAGGCGGTGGGTGCCGATCACGATGTCCACGCCCTTGCGGGCCAGGCCCTCGAGCGTGTCCCGCTCCTCCTTCGTGGTCGAGAGCCGGGAGAGGGCCCGGATCACGAAGGGAAACTCGGCGAACCGTTCGCTGAAGGTCCGCTTGTGCTGCTCGCAGAGCACGGTCGTGGGCACGAGCACGGCCACCTGCATCCCCGCCTCGGCCGCCTTGAAGGCCGCCCGCATCGCGAGCTCCGTCTTGCCGAAGCCCACGTCGCCGCAGAGCAGCCGATCCATCGGCCGCGGCTTCTGCATGTCTTCGCGGATCGCCTCGATGGCGGTGAGCTGGTCGGGCGTCTCGTCATGGGGAAACGCCTCCTCGAACTGCCGCTGCCAGGGCGTGTCGGGCGGGAAGGCGATCCCCGGCCGGCTGGCGCGGGTGGCCTGGAGCCGCAGCATGTCGGCGGCCATGTCGGCCACGGCCTGCTCGACGGCCGCCTTCTGCCTGGCCCAGGCCGCGCCGCCGATCTTGGCGAGCTTGGGGGCGAGCTTCGTGCCGCCGACATACTTCTGCACCAGTTCGATCGCCGAGGCCGGCACGTAGATCTTCGTGGTCTCGGCGAACTCGAGCTCCAGAAACTCCTCGGTGCGGCCGTGCTTCTCCAGGAGCTTGAGCCCCCGGTAGCGGCCGATGCCGTGGGCCACGTGCACCACGTAGTCGCCCTCGTGCAGGTCGAGGAAGGTGTCGATCGCGCGGGACAGCCGCTGCCGGGCCGGCCGCGTGGAAACCTCCTCGCGGTTGAAGAGCTCGGCGCTGCTGACGAGCACGAGTTTTTCCGGCACGACGCGAAACCCGCCCGAGAGCCGGCCGCGGGCGAAGTGCAGCCGCTTGGTCCGGGCCGGCGCGGAATCGGCGAGCAGTTCGCCGAGCCGGTTCTCCTCGGCCTCGCTCGGGCAGACGACCCACACCTCCTGATCCTTGCCCACGGTCTCGAGCTCCTCGCGGACGCGGTCGAGCGCGCCCGTGAACCGCTCCACGCTCTCGATCGCGAGCGCCGCCGTGGCGTCGAGGCTCGACGGGGGAATCGCCGCCAGGGCCAGCGACGGGAACCGGTGGAGCCGGGCGAAGACGTCGTCGGGCGTGAACAGCCCGGCGCTGTCGCCGAGCCGCTGATGGAACCGCTTGGCTTCCTCGCCGCACTCCCCCGGCTCGACCAGCGCCACGCACGAGCCCGCCGGGAGAAGGTCGGCCAGGTGCGTGTGTCGCGTGGCACCGGCCTCGGCGGCGAGCGCCGTCAGATCGATGGCGTCGAGTTCCGCGACGCTGCGCTGGGAGACCGTGTCGAAGGATCGCAGCGACTCGATCTCCTCGCCGTAGAGTTCCATCCGCACGGGTCGGTCCCAGTCGGCGGCGAAGAGATCCACGATCCCGCCGCGGCGGGCGAACGAGCCGGGGGCGTCGATGGCGTCGGCCGCCCGCCAGCCGCGGGCGGCGAGCCACTCGGCGAGTTCCTCGGGGTTGACGGTGGTCCCGACGGCGAGCCGGCGGGTGCCCGCTTCGATGGCCCGGGGATCGACGAGCGGCGCGAGGAGCGCCTGGATGCTCGTCACCACGAGCGGGGGCGGCCCGCCGTCGGGCAGGGCGAGCCGCTTGACCACGGCCAGCCGCTCGGCCTCGACGGGATCGTCAACGCTCGGGGCCTCCCCGCCCGCACCGAAATCCTCGCCAGCGGGCACGAGCAGGGCCGGCACGTCCGAGAACAAGGCCAAGTCGTCGACGAAGGCCTCGGCCTCGGCCGCGTGGGGCAGGACCACGACCAGCGTGCCGGGCGACGGGGAAGGGGTGGCCTCGCCGCCGCCGCTCCGCGTCCGCAGCACGGCCGCCACCGTCAGCGCGCAGGCCGATCCCCAGGTTCCGCCGATCGTGCCACCGTGCCCCTCGCGAAGACTGGTGACGACGTCGGCAAACCCACCGTGCTGCTCGAGGGTGTCCGCCAGGCGGGCCAAGCGTCCGTCTGGTCGTGCGGGTGCGCGGGTCAAGCGTCCGGATTATTGCAATTTTTCGCGGACTTTTCGCGTTTGCCCGGGAATCGTGTATTTTTGGAAGACCTCGGTCTTCAAACGCCCTCCCGGAGCCCCGCCATGGCCACCGCCTCCCGACCCGCCACCGCCACCGCCTTCGTTTCCGGGGCCGATGTGGTGGTCGAGTCGCTCGTCCGGCAGGGCGTGGAGGTGATCTTCGCCTATCCGGGCGGGGCCAGCATGCCGCTCCACCAGTCGCTGACGCGGTATGGCGACAAGATCCGGACGATCCTCCCCCGCCACGAGCAGGGGGGTGGGTTCGCCGCCCAGGGCTACGCCCGGGTCACCGGCAAGCCGGGCGTGTGCATGGCCACGAGCGGGCCCGGCGCGCTCAATCTCGTCACGGCCATCGCCGACGCGAAGATGGACAGCGTGCCGCTGGTCGCCCTCACCGGCCAGGTGGGCACGAGCGTGATCGGCACCGACGCCTTCCAGGAGACGCCGATCGTCGAAGTCTGCCGCGGGATCACCAAGCACCACTACCTGGTGACCGACGCCAACGACATCGCCAGGGTGATGCGGGAGGCGTTTCACATCGCCACGACCGGCCGCCCCGGCCCGGTGCTCGTCGATCTGCCGAAGAACATCCAGCTCACGAACATCGTGCCCGACTACGAGGCCCCGCTCCACCTGCCCGGCTACCGGCCCGAGCCGCCCGCGCCGCGGGCCGAGCAGATCGCCCAGGTGGCAGCGGCCATCAAGCGGGCCAAGCGGCCGGTGATCTACGCGGGCGGCGGCGTGATCACGGGCGACGCCTCCGACGAGCTCCGCGAACTCGTCCGCAAGACCGGCATCCCGGTCACGATGACGCTGATGGGCCTGGGCGCCTTCCCGGCCGACGACCCCCGCTGCCTCGACATGCTCGGCATGCACGGCAGCGTGTACGCCAACCTGGCCGTGGACCAGGCCGACCTCCTGATCGCGATCGGGGTGCGGTTCGACGACCGGGTGACGGGCAAGGTGGCCGAGTTCGCCCAGCACGGGTTCATCGTCCACATCGACATCGATCCCTCGGAGATCAACAAGAACAAGCTCGTCCACGTGCCGATCGTGGCCGACCTGGAAGACGCCCTCCATGCCCTCAACAAGATCGTGGAGAAGCCGGCCGCCCCGCTCGACGACTGGTATGCCCGGATCGCCGACTGGAAGCAGGAGGATCCGTTCGCCTACGACACGAGCTATCCCGGCATCCTGGCCCAGGAGGCGATCGACCACCTCTCGAAGCTGACGGCCGACCGCGACACGATCATCACGGTGGGCGTGGGCCAGCACCAGATGTGGGCGGCCCAGTTCTACAAGTTTCGCCAGCCGCGGACGTGGCTCTCCTCGAGCGGCCTGGGCACGATGGGCTTCGGCCTGCCGGCCGCGATGGGGGCCAAGGTGGCCCGCCCCGACGCGGTCGTGGTCGACATCGACGGCGACGGCAGCATCCTGATGAACATCCAGGAGTTCGCCACCTGCAAGACCGAAAACATCCCCGTCAAGGTGCTCCTGCTCAACAACCAGCATCTCGGCATGGTGGTGCAATGGGAGGACCGGTTCTTCAAGGGCAACCGGGCCCACACCTACCTCGGCCCGGTCGATCACCCCGAGGCCTGCGGCCAGGGTGACGGCATTTCCCCCGATGCTCGCTATCCCGATTTCGTGGCGATCGCCAAGGGCTTCGGCTGGCAGGCCGAGACGATCCGGGAGAAGGCCGACCTCGACGCGGCGCTCCGGCGACTGATCGACGCCTCGGGGCCGGCGCTGCTCGACGTGCAGGTGCCCTACCAGGAGCACGTGCTGCCGATGATCCCGTCCGGGGCGACCGTTCGCGACCTGATCAAGCGGTAGGCGGCCCTGCCACGATGGCGGTGGTGGGCTGTTCGCAATGGCTCGTCAGAAAGGCGAGTTGCCCGCCGGCTGATCGAACGGTGAGGGCTCCGCCGTGCCAGCCGGCTGGCCGGGTCCGGGGACCGGTGCCGCGGTTGAGGCCCGTTCCTGGAGTTTGGCAAGCACCACCGCAAGCGTGGCCTCGTTCGGTTGCTTGTCGAGATCGATCGCCGCCTGCCGCAGGTCGGCAGCCAGGTCCGTCGCGGCGGTCGCCGCGGCACCCGCCAGCAGCCCCGCCAGGCCGGCGCCGGAGCGAGCGGGCTTGATGGCCTCGGCAAGCATGAACAGCCGCCACGCGTTCCGGCGGCAGGCGAGCGGTTGGACGGCATCCTCGTCGACCACCGCCGGCGCGAGACCACCCTCGAGATCACCGGGACCTTGGCCCCCGAAAAACCCACCCGGCCCGAGCATCGACGAGTTCGCAGCTGGCGGCACCGTGAGGCCGACCCGCTCTCCGCCGGCGGCGAGCGGGTCAGAACCGGCCATCTTCTTGGAGAAGCGACGGTCTTCGGCGGCGTCGAGGTCGGCCGAAAGCGCGGTGATCGCCAGCGACTTGATCTGCGCGACCGCGGCGGCCGCTTCGACACCCGAATCGGCCTTGGCGAGGCCGCCCACGGCGGCGGCGGCCCTGACCCGCAGGTCGAGGTCGGCCTGGCCATCGGCGAGCATCCGCGCCGCGGCTGCCACGGCCTGAGGCTGGGCCGGCACCCTCAGAAGCAGGTCGAGCGCCCGCGAAACGAGCCAGCGAACCGCGGCGGCGTCACCCTCCGGAGGCGACGTCACGAGCGCTCCCACGACCGGAGCCGCGGCGGTCGCCGCCGGCCCTCCCGCGCCCGCTGCAGCCACGTGCTGGGCGAGCCCGTTCAAAGCGGCCACCCGGATCGCCAGCGGCAGCGCGGCGTCGCCGGCCGCCTTGGTCAGCGGCGCAAGGCTGCCAGGCCACGGGGCACGGTCCAGGTCCTGAAGCTCCCCGACGAGGAGCATGGCGTTGACCCGCACGAGCAGTTCGGCATTCTTGTCGGCCACCAGTCGCAGCATCCCGTCGCGAATGGCGGCGTTGGCCTGATCCACCACTTCCTTCTTCGTCGCGCCCCGCAAGGCCACGTCGCGGATCCGCTGCCGCACGGCCGCGATCGCGGTTCGATTGGCCTCGAGGCCGAGTTGCGGAAGCAGCGTCTGGTCGACGAAGGTCTTCTGGGCGGCGTCGAACTTCCCTTCCTTGATCTGTTGACCGTAATCGCGGGTCTCCTGCGCGCCCTCGACCTTGCTCCAGGAGTCGTAGTCGGCGGCACGGCCAGCGGATGGGGCCAGCGTGATCCACGCCGCGGCAAGCAGCGGCATCCAGAGGAAGCGGCCGAGGTCGCATCGGGTCCGAGGGGTGGGCATGACGTTGTCCAAAGAAGGCGTTTGGGCCGGCCGATTCAACGAAGACCTTCCTGCGGGAGGCCGCCGGGCTGGGCCTCGCGCCCCTTGTCCGTCCGCTCGGGCCGCCCGTCGTCCGGCAGTTGCGTGCCCGGCTTGAAAAGCGTGCCGCCGTAGCGGCGGATCGGCCGCTCGCCGTCGGCCGCCGCCACCATCGCGAAGCTGCCGTCCGGCCGGAGAAACAGCATCTCCAGCGGCTCCGGCGGGTCGGTGGAACGGACGTCGCCCCGATCCTCCTGCGACCCATGGGCATCGACCAGCACGGTGTCGGTGATCAGAGGCTCGCCGAAGAACCGGATATCGCCCGGGCGGTTCAAGTCGGGCGACACGTCGGCGAGGCCGCCGAGGTCGGTCAGCGTCGACCGCAAGGCGTAGTTGCCTGTCTTCTCCGACGGCGCCAGGATCATCACCTCGAGGGCCTCTCCCTTGAGTTTCAGTTTCTTGCGGGTGTCTTTGTCGATCGTCCTGGCGATCAGCGTGACCGGCTCGGGCACCCGGACAGGCGTGGTCTCGTTGCTGTATCCCGACAGCAGAAACTCCCCCTTGGCGGCCGCGACATCCGCCAAGTGGCGACTGGCGAGGCCGACATTGGGATTTCGCAGCGCGAACCTGACTCGATAGCGGTAGCTCTCGCCCGGCTTGACGGCCGTATCGACGAAACGAAACAGACGCTTCTCCACCCCTGCGACCGATTGGCCGAACTCACCGCCCATCGGCAACCCGTCGCGAGGCACCATGCCGTCTCCGGCAGCAACGGGCTCGCGCACGGGCTCCAGGAGCGTTTCAGTGACGTCCCCCTGCTCGTCGCGGAGTTCGATCTCGAGGATCCGAATCACCGGCGTCTTACCCACGAGATCGACCCGGCAGAGAAGGTTGCAGGGCCGCGGCTCCGAGGTGGTTCCGTCGATCGCGAGTTGGCGGGCCCACTGCTCCGACACGGCGAACACGGGTTTGACGTCGACGCCAATCGTGCCGATCGCGACTGCGGCGGCCGGTTTTGCCGCCGTCACGCCAAACTTGTAGAGACCGACGTCACGCTGCCTTTCGGGATCCGGCTCGAGTGAGACGGCCTCCAGTCGCAGTTCCTTGCCGTTTCGAGCCTCTGCATCGTCGACGAGGTCGGCGAGCGCGACCGTCTCCAGCTTTTCCTCCTTCGGGATCGGTTTCTGGGCGTTCGCTCGGAGGATCTCCTCGATCTTGGGCAGGAACCAGGGATGGATGCCGGCCCCGCCCCACGGCTCGTCGATTCGCTGCGGCAGAGAGGCCGCGTAGCTGACGGCCGAATCCTCCGGCTGCAAAAAAAAGGCGGGCGGCAGCGTTTCCGGCTGCATGGCCTGCTGGCCGGGTGCCCCGGCGGCCCCGGGCATCTCGCCCCCACCGATCCTGCCGCCGGCATCAGGGCGGGCGGCATCCTTGACCTCGAGCTTCTCCCAACGCGGCGTCCCTCCGGATACCAGCCGCGACCGCTCGACCAGATACACGGCCCACTGTGGGCGGTCGCGCCGCGGATCACGGAAACTCGCCGAGCCGAACCTCCGTTCGAACTCCTGCTGCTGCTTCAGGGTGGGGATGAGGCCGGTCACCACGATGAACGGGGTGATCTTGCCCGGCTGCTGCGGCGCGGCCGCGGCCGGCGTCATCTCCGACATCGACCCTCCCGGGAGACCGAACGGTGAAGCCTCGCCCGCCGTCTCGCGGCCACGCGGCGGCCGTCCCCGGGGCGGCCGCCGACGCGGATCTTCCTGCGGTGGCGGAGCCAGGTCGGGTTGCCGCGGGGCGAACTCCGCGGCTCGGCCCTGCGCGGCCGGGTCGGGCAGCACGGCGATGCCCGCGACGGCCCGCACATCCTCGATGGCGAACACGTCGGGCTTGGTCCGCTTCGAGAGTTCGGTGAACAGCGGCCGGTCGAGCAGCGTCGCCGAGGACGGTGCCGCAGTGATCTTCACCTGCTGGGGACGCCACGGGTCGATCGCCTGCGGGAGCGGGTCGCGGCTGGGAAGAAGTTCCGCCGGCACCTTGCGGACGCTGCCGATATTCGTGGTCGCCTGCGAGGCGAGGTTGGCGACCGCCTCGGGTTTGCGATCCGGCTGCACCCGCTGCGACCGAACGGCGTCGATGCCCCACCATGCCAGCAGCAAGGCAAACGCCCCGACCGCGGCGAACGCCACCTTCTCTCCATGGTTGGCGAAGAATGCACCGATCGCCGCGGTGCTGAACGAGATCTTCGGCTTCTTCATGCCCCTCCTCCTGCGGCCGGATCTGCGGCCGGAGCGGCTGCACCCAAAGCCGCCGGATTGGGCGGCGTGGCCAGGCCGACCGTGCCCCGCAGTTCGAGCGTCACGTCGAAGGGACGCCGCCGGCGATCACCCGGGGCGGCCGGGCCGCCATCGCCGCCGCCCTGCGGCTGAGTCAATCCGCCGACACCACGACCGAACACACCCTCTCCGCCCGACTGGTTGGGCGGGTTGACCCGCACCTGTCGCACGTCGATCGGGATCGGACTGGCCGCCAGTTCCGCCAACAGGCGGTCAACCTGTCGCTGATCGACCGTCACCCGCAGCACGAACGGCATCAGGTGGACCATCTGGGCGTCGGGAGCCGTCGCCAACTCGCCGGCCGTGAGCGGCTTGCCGGTGAAATCGACGTAGATCCACTGTTTGAGCGTGTCGTCGGGCGAAGTCGCGGGCGTTGCAGCGCCAGGCTCTCCGCCGCCCGCCACGTCGCCCCCCGCCGCAGCGACCGCCTCTGGGCCCGGCACCGCGGGACCCGCGCCACCGAATCCTCCGCGGCCACCAAAACCATCCCCGGCGGCTCCGGCGCCGGTGAACCGCGGGTGCGGCGGCCGCCCCTCGGACCCCAGCAGTCCCGGGCGACTCGACTCCAGGGTGGGGTCCAGCGGCAGGCCGGTGTCGGCGGCCTGGTCCCGCAGACCGATGATCCGGCCCGAGCCCCGACCGCCGGGCTTCTCCTCGGCGGCCGGATAGCCCACGGCCAGTTCTTCGACCTGGGTGATCAATGCGTCATAGGCACCCTTCGAGCCCTTGTTCATGCGGTTGATGGTGTCGCAGAACAGGCCGTAGACCCAGAGTTCCTCCTGGGCCAGCAGGACCTGCGTGGTCGTCGGGGCCTTGTCCCAGACAAACGAAAGAAAGAGCCGCTTCTGGTCCTCGGCCCTCCATTCCAGCGGCGTGAGCTGCTGGGATGCCTCGGCGGTGTCCTCCTCGCCGCCCGGACCGCCGCCCGGCAGGAAACTGCTGTCCCGCCGGACGCCCGCGGGGCCGCCCTCGCCATCCCCGGCAGCCATCATCTCGCTGCAGCCCATCCGTTCGGGAAGCTGCCTCACGAGATCGGGCACGGTGTTTTGATACCGCTGAAGGTCGCGAAACTGCAGATCTGGCCGCTTTCCGGAGGCCACGTCCTGGACCGAGGCGAGAAAATCGGGTCCGAGCGATCCAGGCCACGTTCGCAGCCGTGCCTGGCCGTCCCACAGCCCCTGCCACTCCTGGAGCAGTTCCTCTCGCACCGCCGCAGTCCGGCCGTCGAACGTCTCCACCCAGGCGTCGTTGGGGTGGTCCGGCTCCGCCCGCACGGCGTTCAGCGCCGACACGTGGCTGTCGATCGTGACCTTCTCGCTGTCGATGGTCGCTTTGAGCTGCTCGGCTGACATGAAAAGCGGAGGCACCAGCAGCAGCGGCATCAGCGCGGCGAGAATCCAGAAGTGGTACTTGATGACCGGCGCAAGCTGCTGTTGGAGCGAATCGGGAATCAGGGGCACGGCAGGCGGCCTTTCAGGATCAGGGTGTGAGGCCGGCGTCGGCAGGAGCTGGCTCCACGGGCGACCGCACGCTGCCCGGCGACCGGGGTTGCCAGGCGAACTGCAGCACGAAGGCGTATTGCTTGAGCTGGAGAAACTGCTCCTCTTCCGGCTGGCCGGCGGCCGGAACACGCCCGGCCGCGTCACCGAGACCACCGACCGGCTGCGACATGCTCACCTTCACCTTTGTGACCGGCGTGCGCTGGACGATCACGGGGAAGCCGATACCCAGGTCGGCCACCGACACCTGCTCGCCGGCCTTCGCCCCGGCGGCCACCGTGACGGGCCCCAAGTCGCCAAGCAGCCCGCGCACCAGGGTCTCCCGCACGAACTGCTCTCCCTCGAGCGGCTTGTGGCGGTCCTCGTTATGGAAGTGGTGGCCGACGATCTGGACCACCCAGCCAGGGCCGGACGGACCGGCGGGCTTGGCCGCGGCCGGATCCTCCGCGGCCGTCGCGGCAGCGTCTCCCGCGGCAGCGGCGTCGGCGGCGGGCTGGCCATCGGTCGGTGGCTGGCCATCGGCCGGCGGGGTCGGCGATGGACCATCTGGAGCCTTGCGGGCGGCCGAGAGCGTGCGTTCCCAGTCCCGCTCGACGCCCTGGAACCAGACCGCCAGGTCGGGCACGTATTCCATGTCGAGCGAATCGACGTGGATCTCCCTGCGGTCGGCCGGGCTCTCGGGATTGACGCCGGCTTCATCGCGGGGGAGCAGCGAGGTGACGGCGCGAAGAAGATCGAGCGACTGGAATCGCCGATCGTGCACTTCGACGAGATACCGCTCCCAGGCGATCGTGTCGCGGAACCGCCGTTCGGCCTCCTCGACGGCGGCCTTGGCCGCCGTCGACTGCGACTTCGCTGCGTCGGAAGCCGCAAAAGCGTTGCGGTAGGCGGCCGGATCGTAGCTGGCGGCCGAAGCGAACCAGCCGGAGAAGTTGGCGAGCCCCGCCGCCATCAGCGTGAGCATCGCCGCCACCGCCCAGGGCCGCTTGGCGGCGATCATCCGCTCGCGGGCGATCTCCCGCGGCAGGAGGTTGGTCTTGATGCTGGCCGCCTTGGCCGCCTGGAGGGCGAGCCCGTAGGCCGTCCCGAAACTCATCCGACTCTCGCGGAACACCGGCGACGAGACCGCCGGCCCCTCGAGGGCGGCAAACGAGTCGAGCCGATGGACGTCGAGCTGCAGTTGCTTGGCCACGAAATCGCTCAGGCCGCGGAGCTTGGCCGCGTTGCCGAGCAACAGCACCTTGCCGATCTTGGCGGAGCGGTCGGTGCCGGTGAAGTAGTTGAGCGACCGCTGCAGTTCCGAGGCGAACTGGTTGAAGACCGGCTTCATCGCCTTGAACACGGCCCTGGGGTCGGCGGCCCGCACGGCGTTGCGCTTTTCCTTCTCCGCCTTGGGGAACGTGTATTTGAGGTCTTGGACCAGTGCCTTCGTGAAGCTCGACCCGCCGATCGGCATGCTCCGCTGCCAGATCCGCAGGCCGTTGGTCACCACGAGATCAGTCGAGTCGACGCCGATCGAGACCAGCACGAGCGAGGCCGGCGGATTCTCGGGGTCGATCGTCGCAGGGTCGGGCAACTGGTCGAACATCGCCATGTTCGCCAGGGCGATGGGCGCCATCTGCAGGATCTCGACCTCGATGCCGGCCTCCTGGAAGGGTGCGAGCGCCTTGGCCACCTGCTCGCGCTTCATGGCGAACAGGGCGACCTCCGCATCCATCACGAAGCCCGACTCCTCCATGCCGGTGGCCAGCCGCTGCCAGTCCCAGACCACCTGGTCCAGCGGGAAGGGGATCTGCTGCCCGGCCTCGTACTTGACGATGTCGGGGATCTTCTTGGCCTCGACCGGAGGCAGCTTGATGAACTTCGCCAGGCCCGCCTGGCCCGGCGCCGACACCGCGACCCGGTCGCCGGCCAGCAGGTTGCGGGAGGTGAACTCCGCCAACGCCGCCCGCACGAGTGCGACCGGATCGGCCTCCGGCTGGGAGAGCATCGTGGGATATTCGACCACGTCGAACGCCTCGGCGATCAGCCGCCGCGGATCGGTGGGCGACACCCGGCAGCGCAGCGCCTTCAGGCTGCACTTGCCGATGTCGATTCCCCAGACGTAGGGATTGGCGGCCATGGGCCCGGAGATTCCGCTCGTGGAAGAGGCGCGACGCGGCCGGGCAAACGGCCGCTGGAGGGCCGTTCCGAACGCGACCCACCGTCAATCCTAGGAATGGCGGCGCGGGGGTGTCAAACCACTCGCGCCCTGCGGCGGGACGGCATTTCGAGCCGTCACTACACTCGTCGGCATGCTGCCCGGCCGCGTCATCGTCCTTCTGCCCTGCCACACGCTCGACGACTTCCCGACCTGGTTGGAGGAGTCGGAGGCCGAGTCGCTGCTGGCCGCGTGGACTTCCGCCTGGCACCCCGCGATCATCGCCGCGGCCGCCGGTCCGCCGGCCTGGGCGAGCGTGGACCTGCCGCCCCCCGACGACGCGGCGGCGGGCGTCGTGCCGGCCTTCTGTGACGACCGCTTCGCGGCCCAGGCCACAGCCGACGACACAGGCCGGTGGGTGAGGCACGCGGACGCGGGGATCGCCGAGGCCCTCGCGGCTCGGCTCGACGTGGCGAACCCCGGTGAAGACGGCCTGCCCGCGTCCGCCTGGGTCGACGACTTCCAGGCCCTCGGCCTGGCGGCGCTGCTCGCGGAGCTGCTCGCCCGGCGGATGCGGACCGAGGCGGACCTGGGATCGACCGGATTCGACGCCGCGGTCGTGGCGGCCGCGCGGGCGGCCGTCGCCGGCGACGACGAAGCCACCCGGACCGCGCTCGCCGAGGCCTTCGCCTGCCTCGACGCGACCCGGTCGCGGTACTACTCGGTCGAATCGTGGGCGGTGGACATCGTGCTCGTGGCGCCGGCCACGCCCGGCGCGGCGCTGCTCGCGGAACTCGCGAGCCCCGTGCCGCTGGCCATCGTGGCCGAAGGCCGGACCGTGCGCCGGCTGGCCGAAAAGCATCCGGCGGCGCT